>Ga0315899_10000372_pt1 | contig 54788 bp, 59 predicted proteins | sample LakEriMetagenome_2_FD_203518 | JGI IMG/M metagenome (GOLD analysis project Ga0315899, IMG submission 203518) | Freshwater fungal communities from buoy surface, Lake Erie, Ohio, United States - Buoy 4 MA112 | ecosystem: Environmental > Aquatic > Freshwater > Lake | place: USA: Lake Erie, Ohio... | reverse complement strand
TTTTCAGCAAAGTTTATAATTCCACCATTGTATCTACGACGCAATGATGTTGGTGCATAGTATTGGTCTACTAGCAAATCTACAATAGAATAGGCTCTCATTATTTTACTCCTTTGTATAGAAAGTCCCACGCCTTACGGCAAATCAAAATGCTTTCGCAATTATCACAGCAGATAGAGCCGTGAGGATTATAGTTTACATCAAATGCATCTACATAAGATGTTGAGTTTCCACATACGGAAACTAGAGGATAAAGGGTGCTCATTATTTAGACACCTTCCAATCTGTCCACATAGGTAGACGCTCAGGGTCAGTATCGTTATACCAACGCTCAATGTTTTGTTCACAATCTTGACAGAAAGTAAATTGGTCATCACCTACCATAGAGATAGCAGGGACAAAAGGATTGTGCGTTTTGCACATTGTATTTAGTGAAGTCATTTTGACTTCCTTTCTTTAGTTAGGTTTACTTCTTTTTCAACCTTCTATACCTAGAAGTATAACATAGGGGTCTGACATTTTGAGGGGTATAAATGGGGTAAATCGGACATTGTGACGTAGGTCATATGTGATGTAGGCCACACGGGGGCGGTAGATCTAGGGCGGCAAAATGTGGTGTAAATCACAAAAATAGTTCTGCGACACGCCCGAAAAACAGGTCAAAATGTCAGTGGGGTCTGTTATACTATGGTATATAGAAAGTTGAGAAAGGTTCTCAAACTAGAAAGGGTCAAAATGACTAAAGTATTATCACATCAAGTAAGTAAGTGCCTCTCCTGTAATTGGACAGGTGATAGTTGGGATAGGTTCTGCAAGTCAGACAAATCTCACAAAACCGAACAGATGTTCGCATACTATGAGGCAGGCGTAGGATATACCTACGATAAGTCCCCTAGTGTGGTGTAAATCACATCGACACACCCCCTAAAAAGGGTCAAAATGTCAGTGGTAGGTGCTACAATATCTACTATAACAACTAAATAAGAAATCCTAGTGAGCCTTATCAAATAAGATAAGCAAATAACCTAGGTCAGCAAAAAGATTAGAAAGTCTAATCGAATAAAAAGAAAGGGGTTCAATATGAACTCACTAACAGTAGTAGTAGAGCCTAGTCATCCTATGGCTAGTAGCAATACTAAGAATAAGAATATCTTTCGCCTTGCGAATGGTAACTATATAAGCCGTATGGCATTTGTCCATATGGTAGCAAGTGAGGGACACATCTCTCACAAATACCTATCACCTAACGAAAGTCGTTGGGTATTTGATTACAGAAAGAATGGTAACTAATTTGTATAAGATAACTGTTACATATGATGAGGCTAAACAGCCTAACAATACATTCCAATACTCAGATGAGTTGCAAGCGTTCAAGAACTTTCTTGCATTTACTGATTGGGGATTTGCTAACGAGTATTCGACAGTAAATCTCTACACGCCACTAGGCAAGTGTTACACTAAGATATTCTATCGTGAAGGTAGAAGGGTGGTAGAAAAATGATGACTAGAAAAGATTATGTGGCTACGGCTAACATTCTAAAAGATTACCTAGATGAATTAGGTATCGAAACTATGAGTGATTTGGTAGAAGATTTCTCAGATTATTTTCTATCAGATAACCCAAACTTCAACGCTGATAAATTTTATCAAGCCGTTATGGATAACTAAGCAGACGGGGGGGTGCTATGGCACTCCCCCTATGTGCTCACTATATATTTCTAGATCGCATATAAAAAACTCGTATCATACATGTTTTACAGACATTCACATTTTTCCAAAATCAAAGGCCTATCTGTGTTATATTAAAATATGAGGAAAATTCAAATATTTATATTTACCCTATCCCTATTGTTTTTTGGCTCGGTGGGGGTAAAGGCTAATCCAGAATACTCCAAGATGTTCTTTGATGAGATATATCCTGGAGAGTACGCAAGACAATTAAAGAAAGATGAATTTACACAAAAGATCAAGGCTGATGGTAAATGGCATACTTTAGACTTTACAGGAGAAGACTATTTAGATCCTGTAAGTAGTAGATCAATATACTGTGGAGGTCTAAAGTTAAACTTTAGGGATAAGAATCCTAAATATATCAAAGTAAGATTTGTAAGACTAAAATCAGGGGGTGTGAGGGACTCTACTGCTACAAACACATGGGTACTAGGTAAAAACACTCCTAAGATCTGGTATGGCTCTCTATGCTGGAACCTAGACGGTTCTGATAAAGTTTATATGCAAGTAAAGATAGGTAAAATGAAGAATCAGCCTAGTTTTGATTCTCCCTATAGACAATTTAAACTATGGCAACCATAAAGGTACAAAATAGGACATTTTACTCTTGATAATAAAGTTTTGTGTATAATCTAAATATAAGAAGAAAATACCTATAAGTAAAATAAATATAGGTAAAAAAATATATAATAGAAAATACTTATATTAATAAAAGATAGTATTTTTTCTATAAAAAATCGGTGGCTAGTCAGGACTTCTGACCTTTTATATGATAGAGTCCTTTAATCTACATACAAGCACAGTATTCAGATGTGATCTAAGTAAATCATCATTACGGAATACAGGAACTTCTTTATTGGTTCTGACTTCGTAGTTATCAAAAATAAAATCAACATACTCATTACTTGCCCAAGGTGTAACATATTCTATGACTAGGGTCTTAGGTAGCCTTAGAAAGCCCTGTAAGGCCTCTAATTCGTATCCTGAAGCCTTTACTATAGCAAAGTCTACATCCCCTTGATATATCTCTTTAAAAGGCTTGGTTTTCATATTTATAACCTCAAACTGCCCATGGCCCATAACATCGTGAGATATTCCTAGTTTCTTAATATATGAGGCTCCAGGGTTTTCCTCTAGGTATATAAACCTTACATCTAATTCTCTATTGCCTAGGGCCTCTATGTATAACTCTATAGGGGCAGTATTGGTATAGTCGTTTTTAGCCGTCGACTTTTTGTAATTTTCAATAATTTCAGAAACTGGGCTTACGGAGATTACTTTTCCATTTTTACCAGCAAGCCTTGCCATAATTTCAGTAAAGTAGCCAAAGTCAATTCCAACATTTACACATACATCCCCTGGCTTTACATTATGCAAAATGGCATCACAGGATTCTGGGTCCCATCCAGCATTTAAGCCTAACTCTCTAGTTATGGCAATATCATGTGGGTACTTTGTAAATAGCCAGAAAGTATCTAATATAAGGGAGTAGTCCCCTTCAGTCTTATTTGTAGGTCCGTTAAAGTTCATATGGATAAAGTGCCCTGCTTCAGGGCCTATTGGTATCCTTTCGCAGAACAAGCATCCAGTCAGCATTTTTTCGAGTATACAAGCGTTCAAGATCTATATCTTCTTCATTTCCATCGAAGTTAACTGCCTTCACACTCATTTTTTCGAATATACTTTGAGCGAATGTCTCTGGATCTGGATATCTATCATATCTCCACTCCATTAGGATTGTTACTTCTGGATTACGTTCTAGCCACTCCTGCATACCATCCCAAATTTTGTTTTCTGCACCCTCAGCATCAATCTTAATAAAATCGTAGTCCCATTGGACGTCATCTAATTTTGAAGTAGGAACTGAGATAGTTTCAAATCCATCAGGCATATATCCTGGTTCTGTTAATGTTGCATTCATACCGTGGTGAATAGGAACAATAAACTCTGCCCATCCAGCCTCATCGCTTACAGCCTCTTGAAAGACCCTTAAATTTTCGAAGTTGTTTGCCTCAACAGATTTTGCTATTAAGGCACATAATTTTTCTTGTGGTTCGTATGCGTGTACGGGGCAGTCTTGTGCAGCAAGAAATAACGAGTAGTATCCGTGGTTAGCACCAATGTCTGCTACAAAAGAACCAGGTGCTATATTTTTCGACATCCAAAGCGTAATCCAAGATTCCCAATATCCATCTTCTGCGTGTGGTGCAAATCCGTGGTCATCTTGATCAACACAAATTTCAAACGTATCCATCATTTTATAAAATGTGGTTCCATCAACATCTCTAGAGGAGACTCCTCTTTTAGCAATATCCTCTAGGTGTGATCTGTCTTTGTATTCCATTAGTCCTCATTAAGGTCAAAGTCAAAATTAATTTTTTCCATTTGTTCAAAGATAAGTTTTCCAACAAACAAAACTGCAAGTAGTGGGAATATAAAAAATGCTGTTAAAGCCAAAACAGTTTTAATTCTCTTGGACATTTTCCTCTTCTACCTGTGGTGCTAAGGCTGGAAGTGGGGACATTAATAGTCCTTGCTGATGCTTGCTGTATAGATCCAGTGCTTCGGCTCCCTTGCCTTGTGCATCTGCAATTAACATTAACAAATCGTAAATTCTTCCAAGCATGATAAAGTTAACAATCCCAGAATTGGCATTCATGTCATTTTCTGGGGATTCGTGTAGTTCTGCCATTATTATTTCTCTTTCTCGTAGAATCTAATAATACCATAAAACAATCATAGTGTACAATAGATATTACCAGTCTTTTTAGGCTGTACAAAAAAAGGAGACATAAATGTCTAAATCACTAAAAGAACTACTGTCATCTTATGGACGTTCTGTCCTTGCAGGTGTAGGTACTCTTTACATGGCAGGTGTTACTGATCCAAAGGACCTAGTTTGGTCATTGGTAGCAGCACTAGCACCCGTAGCACTTCGATATGCAAATCCTAATGACCCTGCTTTTGGTAGAACACCATCCGCAGAAGACATTAAGGCTGCTGCAGTTGCAGCAAAGCCTAAGAAGGCACCAGCAAAGAAGAAGACTACAGTCAAGTAATAACATTATGTTGAGGGGGCTGGTAAGTCCAGCCCCTTTAATATAGAAAAGAGGAATATGCAGAATGTGGGAAGAACCCATCAAACTGTTTTTACAATATTGGGAACTGATCACAGTCATAGCAGGCGTATGGTTTTTTGGCTACGGAATGGCTAGAAAATTTGAAGTTATCTTTAAGAAGGATAGCAAGGGTCGTACACTTGGAGAAAGACTTGATAAGATTGAGCATCAACTCTATCCAAATGGTGGAGACTCGATGGCTGACGTGTTAAATGACACAAAGGCTGATGTTCAAGAAATAAAGGGTCAACTAAAGATCCTTTCCGATATAGCGACTAAGAACTGGAAATAGGATACAATCCGTTTATGAAAATTTCATTTAACAATGGCACTGGACTTTTGCCTACTGGCTACGGCTATGCAAATTTTAAACTAATGACCAACCTTACTAAATTAGGTTACTCTGTAATGACAAATAAGATTCCTGCCAATGTAGAAATCAACTTTATTCAACCACACCACTATCAATTCTTTGACGACAAGTCACTTAAGATTGGATACACCCCTTGGGAGTCTACAATGCTTCCCACCAACGAAGGAGACTGGATTGAGCCAATGCTTGGCTGCGATGAAATCTGGGCACCTAATCAATTTACCAAAAATGTTTTTGAAGATCACGGAATTAAAGACGTAAAGGTTTTTCATCACGGAATTGATGATACTTTCTCGCCAAGAGGAAGATCTCTAAACTATAAACTCAGGTTTTTACATGTAGGCCACCCTGCCCTACGAAAAGGCCTTACAGAGACCGTAGAAGCCTTTCTAGACCTATTTGCAGGCAACAATGACGTAGAGTTAGTAATTAAGGGCTACAAGAATTCAGACAAGCATTATCCTCTTCCAGAGGCTTGCTACACAGAGCCAAATATTAAAGTAATTTTAAGTAATCTTAACTATACAGAGATGGCAGACTTATATGCTTCTTGCCACGTAATGCTTTATCCATCTTGGGGTGAAGGATTTGGTTTAATGCCACTTCAGGCAATGGCTACAGGAATGCCAGCAATCTTTACATCTGGTTGGGCAGACTATCAATACCTTGCAGATGACTTGGCTATTAAATCAGAACTGTCTATGCATCCTTGGCAAGAGACTCATCCAGGTATGATGTTTAAACCAGACATGACAGACTTCAAAGAAAAGATCATGATGGTATACAACAATCCACAACAGTATTTAAGTGAGTTTGAAATTAAATCTCATGAGATTCATAGAGACTGGTCTTGGTCTACAAAGGTCGATAAGTTCTTTACAGAATTTACCGAACGAAATCACTTATCAAAGTAATTAGGATAATCTTTGTAGAACTCCATTGCTCTAGGGGTAAGACCTTTCCATGAGGACCAGTCTTCACCACCACGACTCATCTTGTATGCAATTTCAGCATTAAGGTAAGGGTTGAACAAATCAGAGTTTTTCTCTAAGTCATAACGATCACGACGATCAGGACCTAGATCTCCAATCATATTTATCTGAAAAATTCCATAAGACTGATCACCAGTACTAAGGTCCCCATTGAATGCATTTGGTCGTCCATTAGACTCTCTCATTGCAATGGCCCAAGCCTCACGCAAGTTGTTTCCCTTAAATCCAGCATCCTTTAATACTGACAATAATTGGGCAGGTGTGAGTTGTTTAGAATTGATGACCTGATCACGTAGTTGCTTTTCAGATCTTGCGATATCAGTTTGGACAGTAGTCGCTGCTACTGCTCTTGACGATATATAACCTCTCTCTGTGATATTTACAATTGCTAATATAAGAAAAATATATCCAACAATTATAAATATTCTTTGATATTTATAAATCATAATAATTAAAGTCTATCAGAGGGTTTTAAATATGTCAAGTTGAGAAAATATAAACTTAGTTAAATTCTGACCTAAGCGTAACTTTGTCTCACATGCTAGACAGTAAAAATAGGACATTTGTGACTTTTCATCATACTGACTTACCATTGGCATGTGATCTTGATCTAGAGGACATAATATAGGCTTAGTCACTCCTAGTTCAACTAGTTTTAAATATTTGTGCACTTCTTGAATTGTTAAATCTCTATTCATCTTACCTCCTGAGTTAATTTGCCCACGAACCATACATGTAGTATACTAGGCTTACCTCCAAATTTCAAGGAGGTATTTTTAACTACAAATACGAAAAGGAGACAGTCATATGTCAATTAGTTTGCCAACCGCATACCAACAAGTAATTCACAAGACTCGCTATGCGAGATGGAATGAGGAGGAAGGCAGACGAGAAGATTGGCATGAGACAGTCGACAGATACGTAGACTATATGTTTGATGCCTTGAAGCGTCATAATGAATTTGAAACCGACTCTTCAGTAATTGAAGAGATCCGTAGTGCAATTCTTGATACAAAGGTAATGCCGTCAATGCGTGGCTTTATGACTGCTGGAGCAGCATTAGAAAGAGATAACGTTTGCCTTTACAACTGTGCTTACTTACCAGTTGACTCACTTCGTTCTTTTGACGAAGCAATGTATATTTTAATGTGTGGAACAGGTGTTGGATATTCCGTTGAATCACAATACGTAAATCAACTACCAGTTATTAACGAACACTTTGAAAAAACAAATACAACAATTGTTGTAGAAGACTCTAAAAGTGGTTGGGCAAAGGCACTTAAGGAACTTATTGCTTTGTTGTATCAGGGACAAATTCCAACTTGGGATATGTCAAAGGTTAGACCAGTTGGTTCTCGTTTAAAAACTTTTGGTGGACGTGCATCTGGTCCAGATCCACTTCATCGTCTATTTACTTTTTCAGTTGAAACAATTAGCAATGCAAAGGGAAGAAAGTTAACTCCAATTGAAGCACATGACATTATGTGTAAGATTGCAGAAGTTGTAGTTGTCGGTGGAGTTCGTCGTTCAGCAATGATTTCTCTTTCTGATTTAAATGATAGAACTATGGCAGGTGCAAAGTCAGGTTCTTGGTGGGAGTACAGTGCACAACGTGCTCTTGCAAATAACTCAGCAGTGTATTCAACAAAACCAACTATGGATGTTTTTATTGCAGAGTGGAAATCTCTGTATGATTCAAAGTCAGGAGAGCGAGGAATCTTTTCTCGTGAAGCAGCACAAAGAGTTGCAGCAAAAAATGGAAGAAGAGAATCAGAAGTTGACTTTGGAACAAACCCATGTTCAGAAATTATTCTTCGTCCATACGAGTTCTGTAACCTAACAGAAGTTGTTGTTCGTGAAAACGATACACTAGAAGAACTAAAAGAAAAAATTAGACTTGCAACAATTCTTGGAACTGTACAGTCTACCTTTACAAGATTTAAGTACCTAAGAAAGATTTGGTCTGATAACTGCAATGAAGAAAGACTTCTCGGAGTTTCTTTAACTGGACAGTTTAGCCATCCAACACTTAACGGTACAAATGGAATGGCAGAACTTGAAAAGTGGCTTACAGAACTTCGTGAGTATTCAGTTGAAGTAAATAAGGAATGGGCAGCAAAGATTGGTATTCCACAGTCAGCAGCAATTACTTGCGTTAAGCCTTCTGGAACAGTTTCTCAGTTGGTTAACTGTGCTTCAGGAATGCACCCTTGGCATAGCCAGTTCTATGCTCGTACAATTCGTGGAGACAACAAAGATCCAATTACATCTATGCTAAAAGACATGGGTGTAAAAGCAGAGCCAGACGTTATGAAGCCAAACGACACAACAGTCTTTACTTTTCCAATTAAGGCACCAGAAGGATCTCTTGTTAGAGAAGATCTAACTGCAATTAAGCATTTGGAACTTTGGTTGGCTTATCAAAGACACTGGGCAGAGCACAAACCATCTATCACCGTATCAGTAAAAGAAAGTGAATGGATGGCTGTAGGTGCTTGGGTATATGAGCACATTGATGAAATGTCTGGTGTATCTTTCTTGCCTTATTCAGAACACACATACCAGCAAGCACCATACACAACAATTACAGAAGAGCAGTATGAGGCATTAGTTGCTAATACACCACACACCCTTGACTGGAATTGGTTAAAGATGTATGAGACATCAGATATGACAACAGGTTCCCAAGAACTTGCATGCGTAGCAGGTGCCTGTGATATTTCTGACATAAAGTGATATAATTAAAAGATATGAGATACACTGACCTAATTCAAAAAGATGGTCCATTGGCTGTCTGGTCATTGGATGAAAATTTGTCTGGTGCAACTGGAGATGTAGTTGCTAAGTCGTCAGTGTCTTATGGAACAAGCACCTCTTTTGATGGTCAATATAAATATAACTCTGGACTAAAAGTAGAAAACAAAGGACTACCTCTCGTTTTAGGTGGAATGCATGCCTCTTACCTTAAAGACAATGGGACTAGCCCTTCTTTGGTTTTACCAAGAGGAAATGCCTTTAATCAAAAGTCCACCGTCCTTCCTTCAACAATTGAGTTTTGGCTTTCAATCAACAACTCAACAAACTCAGAGTATAAGGTTATGGGTGTAAGCGAGTCTTCTACTTTTGGAGTTTATGTTTATAAAAACTACATTCTTTTAAAGGCTACCGATTCATATTTTACTGGAATTAAGGTAGACTCTTGGGCTTATCAAAAGCATATTGCTGTTACGTACAAGAATGATGCTTTCTATCTTTATGTAAATGGTGAAGTTGCAAGTTTTTATATTGAAAAAGATGCATTGATCACTGCAGGGCTTTCTTCTGGTAACTTTAACTTTTATGGACACGACGAACTAGGCTATGTTGCTATTGATGCCCCTGCTATATACTTGCAAGAATATTCTTCTGTTGTAGCAAAAAGACATTTTGCTTATGGCCTAGCATACAAGGTTCCACACAACCTATTTGCTAACTATGGAGCATCTTACCAACAGTTTGAAGGAACTTATGAAACACCTATCAATGCTATTAATATCCCAAGTACAGCCTCAATTACAAATCTAAAGTTTGATGGAATTATTAAAACCGAAAAAGGACTTCAATTAGACGATGGTGTCTTTGTCAACTATACCCACCCATCTAACGCAGCAACTCAAGATGCATTTTACTTTAGCCATGAAAAAAACAACTATTTAGATTTAGTAAACTTTGGAAGACTTACAGATGGGTCTGGATTGTTAGGAATAAAATTAACTACTACTGCTACCCCCTCAACAGATCAAGTCATTCTAGACCTCAACGAACAAAATAAAAAGATTCAGGTTGTATACTCAGGAACTAATTTTTATATTAGACAGTACCAGCAAAAACTTGCCAATAGCCCAACTAAGTATGCTCAGGTAACATTAAAAACAGGAGTTTCCGTAGGAACAACTTATAGAATTTTGTTTGGTGTTGTAGACGGATTGTATTATGCAAGCATTGATAATGTTATTGTTGATACCTCTAGCCTAGAAGCAGCAAACATATTAACTGATAGTGTTATAGCCTTGGTTGGTGCTCAATATACAGGAATTAGCGTTTTAGACAATTATGAAAATCAACTAGAGGCAGCAAAGGTTCATTTTGTCAATATAATCCAAAACTCACAAGAGATCAAGTATGTTGTAGACGCCTTCGGTGTGTTTGCTGACGAGTTTGATTCTTATTATAAAACTGGAATGATTTATTTTGATAAATACGTAAAGGTTAAAAAGAAGGGCTATGCATCAATTAACATTCCTTTAGAGACCTTTGGCAAGAACGTATTTTCAACGGTTAATAAAAAAAGAGCATCTCAACTTGTTATTGGTCATAGTTATCCAAAAGTAACCAACCCAGAAGTTGTCATTAAATCATCTTTAATTTCTTCATCTGCAATTATAGAGACAAGCCATGTAGAAGAACTATCAACGATTGATGTGTCAGGTATTGATGACTTAACAGGGTACCTTTTAAACATAGACTTGGTAATTGACTCTCAGGATTCCTCAAAGTTTCCACCAGTTTTAAAGTACATATCGGTTGAGTCAAGAGGCTTTGATAAGAATGAAGATGGAGTCCTAGAAACTAGGTTTGCTGGATTTGATAAGACAATTGAACTTACTTCAAATGATGGATTATCTTTTATTGCCGAAAAGGTATACTCTCCAATCCTTCTTGGAACATTCTCTGGAATTAACGTTAGGGGAACTGGTGTGTCAACAACCTACAGAAGTATTCCTGCCAACTCAGATCCATTAGTCAACAACGGCCTAAAAACAATCTCATTTTTTGCTAGAACGGATTCAGATGATAACGAAAAGATCATTTCTTGGACCACCGTGGCAGGGACTACAGCCCCTACTTCCGTAGACCTATATGTTGATGGGGTATTTTCAAGTACTATTACTTTTGGGGCAAACAAGTATCTAACTAAGTCACAACTAACATTAGAAAAGTACGTTTGGAAGCATATTACTCTAGTCTTTAATTCTCCAATGACCGTCGTCAATACAGCAGGTGCCTTTGATGGTCCAGTATTAACCTTTGGTGATTCTTCTGGTGGAAGCAACTGCTTAATCCAGCACCTTGCCACATACTCTCAAGATATCAGTTCAAGTTTAATTAATCAAACATACAAGTCTTTTGTTGGCAATAATATTATTAGTGGCACGGTTGGCGAGAGAGTAACTCTGTCTGAGCCAGTCTCTGGCGTGACAATTCTTCAATACAACTGGATTACTGCATAGCAGTGGCATAAAAAACGTTTTATGTTGATATAGATGGTATACTGATTGCATGACTAGAATTGAAGGCAAAGGCCCAAGGAACTTAAAAGTACGTCAGGTTCGTGAGAACACTGATATTGGAGTGTATGTTTGGGAACTTCCAGGTGGATCGTATTTTTCTGACGGAGATGGAAACTTTTTAAGCATTGCCTCCCGTGAGTACGACCTTAATAAGATTAAGAATATTACAGACGCTGCAAGGCACTATGGACAACCAGAAGGCAAAGCAGTATTTCTTGCAGGTGCAGGAAAGGTTTCAGATGCAGAGTATGCAGAAGATCTAGAAAGAATGAATGCAGGGTTAACTCCATACGGAGATGTTGGAGCATGGAGGGATGAAGCAAATGCAAGAAAACGAGGACTTTAATCAAGTTGGTAGCGTCTATTTAGACAGAGCACAAAACTCTTCAAAGAGTTTGACTGTTGAAAAAGACGAGTTTAATATTAGTGCTGAAGCCATTTTAAAGTCAGAAGGTCTTTCACCTAACTTTAGACGTAAGATTACAAGAGGTCTTACAAAGGCAGATAACAATGAATTATCTGGAGACAAATCTTCTTCAAAGCAACTTATTCCAGATAAAATGGGATACGGGTTGTTCGATGTTATTGAACCTCCATACAACCTTTATGCCTTAGCAAAAATCTACGAAGTTTCATCTGCCAACTATGCATCTATCAATGCAAAGGTTGCTAATACTGTTGGCTTGGGGTACGATTTAGATCCATCTCCTAAGTTAATGGAAATGATTGAAGCAACAGACTCACAAGACGAATTGCTACGCCTTAGAAGAAATATGCAAAAGGCAAAGAACCGCACACTTGATTGGATTGAATCAAGAAACGATGAAGAAACATTTACAAATGTTTTAATGAAGGTATGGACTGACGTAGAGTCTACTGGAAATGGTTTTATCGAAATTGGAAGAAAGACAACTGGCGAGATTGGGTATGTTGGACATATCCCTGCATCAACAATTCGTGTACGTAGATTACGTGATGGATTTGTTCAGTCTGTTGGTGGAAAGTATACATTCTTTAGAAACTTTCAGGACTCTGCCCCTAACCCAATCACAAACGATGGTCGTCCAAATGAATTGATTCACATAAAGAAGTACACACCAACAAATACTTATTATGGAATTCCAGACATTGTTCCATCAAAGAACGCAATGGCAGGCTCTGAATTTGCCTCACGCTTTAACTTAGAATATTTTGAAAATAAGGCTGTTCCTCGTTATATCTTTTGGCTTAAAGGTGCCAAGATGTCTCGTGAGGCACAGGATAAACTATTTGAATTCTTTCAAGGAAACTTGAGAGGCCAAAACCATAGAACTGTTGTAATCCCTCTGCCAGGAGATACACCAGACAACAAGGTTGAAATGAAGATGGAGCCTATTGAAGCAGGCATTCAAGATTCCTCATTCAACAACTACAGAAAGGGTAATCGTGATGAGATCCTTATGGCTCACCGTGTTCCTATTTCTAAGATTGGCTCAGGAGAAGGAATCTCCTTGGCTAACGCCCGTGAGTCTGATCGTACGTTTAAAGAGCAAGTTACAAGACCTGCACAGCAGGCTTTGGAAAAGAAGATTAACAAGATTATTAATGAAAAGACAGATGCTTTTAGGTTTAAGTTTAATGAATTAACTCTAACCGATGAAGATACTCAGTCAAAGATTGATGAAAGATATCTTCGGATGCAGGTAATTACTCCAAACGAAGTTAGAACTAGAATGGGAATGTCCAGCCTCCCAGATGGAGATGAGGTTATTCAGTTGAATGCTCAGGCAAAAGCAGAAGCAACTGCCCAAGCAACTGGTAACAGAGAACGTGATCAACAGCGTCAAGGAAACTCTGCAGATGGTGCTGGAACTGGAAGAAATCCACAAGGAGAAGGACGCCAACAACAATAAGTGCTTTATGAAACAATATAGAAGTATAATTATACTGATATGGAAACATTTATAAAAGCATCCATTGTTGCAGAAGGCGAAAGTATCACCTTCACAGTTCCTATTGCCAAAGTCGATAAAGAACGACGCATTGTTAGTGGTTGGGCTACACTCGACAATGTTGACAAGCAAAATGATATCGTTTTAGCAACGGCCTCCGCAAAAGCGTTTGAGAGATTCCGTGGAAATGTTAGACTAATGCACCAACCAATCCCTGCAGGCAAAGTAGTCTCTTTTAAGCAAGACAAGTACTTTGATCAGGAAACAAATAAATTTTATAATGGCGTTTTTGTAGACGCCTACGTCTCAAAGGGTGCCCAAGACGTTTGGGAAATGGTTCTAGATGGAACGCTCACTGGATTTTCAATCGGTGGAGCAGTAAAAGAAACAGATAATGTTTTTGATAAGGATGCCGATAAGAGTGTCCGTGTAATTAAGGATTATGACCTTATTGAGTTGTCTCTTGTAGACAATCCAGCAAATCAGTTTGCTAATATTTTTTCTATTCAAAAGGTAGATGAGAAGTCATTTGCAGACGGTATGTTTAATAAGTCAGATATTGAAAATGTATTTTGGTGTGAAACAGATCAAAAGGCAACCATGTCTAAAGAAGAAAGTGCATCTTGCTCATTCTGCTCTGAAGAACTAACAACTATCGGATGGGTAGACAACGTTGGTAAAGATGTTGGTGTAGAGGTTAAGGCTCTCATTGACAAATATCATGATAAACTAAATCTTATTAAAGCAGCAGAAAATACAATTACTAATGATGACGCAACTAAGAAGAAGCCTCGTCAAGGAAAGTTTAAAGATGAAAAAGAAGAGAATGAAAACCATAAGAAAAAGATGAAAAAGGATTTATCCGTAGGGTCTTTTGTAAGTTGGGATTCCTCTGAAGGTGTTGCTCGTGGAAAGGTAACACGAGTAATTAAGAATGGAAAGATCACAGGATCTTCCATCACAATAGGTTCCCCTGACAATCCAGCAATACTAGTCAGGGTGTATAAGAAGTCCGATAAGGGATGGTCGCCAACCGATATCCTTGTAGGACACAAAATGGACACTCTTCGTCAGATCACTCCACTTACAAAAAGTGAATACATCAAAACCAAGATGAAGAAGTCCGAAGATGCACAAAATAATGAAGGAGGTGCAAGTATGTCACAAGAAACAGAAGCAACAATTGATATTGTTGTAGAAGAAGCAGTGGCAGTTACTGAGGACACCGCCGAAGTTGTTGAGGCATTCGAAGATGAGGCTACAGAAGCAGAAGCAACTGAAGCACCAGCAGAAGATGCAGCAACAGAAGAAATCGCAAAGTCTGATGAAGTTACAGAAACACCTGCAGTAGATGCAGAAGAGCCTGTAGCAGAAGCAGCAGCATCTGAGGACCAGACAGAATCCGAAGCAGCAGCAGAAGATGATCTAGCAAAGAGCCTTGCTCAAGTCAAGGAATTTATTGCTGACACTGTTGCGAAGTCAGAAGAGGCTAGCATTAGCCGTCTTTCTGAGGTCGTTAATGTTGTTTCTGATCTGGCTAAGACCCTCAATGACAAACTCGCTGAAGTTAAGACTCAGCAAGAAGATTTCTCTAAAACTTTGGCAGGCGTTACTGCAATCGTCGATGCCATGAATGGTAGAGTCGAAGCAGTAGAAGATACAACTGCCGTTAAGAAGTCTGGTGAATTAGGCGATTCATCAGAGGTTGAAGAACCAATAAGAAAAAGTGTATGGGGTGGACGCTTCCTCGCAACCGCCGATATGCTTGGTTAATGCAAATTGACCAATACTCATTACAAAATCTATAAACTAACAGGAGGTGAAAAAAAATAATGAGCGACAATATTCTAGAAAAAGCAGCAGCATCTGGTACATTTATCTCACCACTGAACTCTCCAGGAGACATGACAACTGTCAATGGTCCTGAGACAAACTCAGGTGGTGTACTACTACCAGAGCAGTCACGTCAGTTCATCGACTATATGTTCGATGAGATGGTTCTTGCCAATGATGGACGTCGTATTACAATGCGTGGTAACACACAGGAACTTGACAAGGTTAAGGTCGGTACACGTCTTGCTAAGAAGGCAACACAGGCTGATGACACTGGTACAAACAGTGCAGCAACATTCTCAAAGATTGAACTTACAACAACTAAGTTCCGTCTAGATTATGAACTTTCAACAGAGTCCCTAGAGGACAACCTTGAAGGTGATGGTCTTGAGGATCACATTGTACGTTTGATGGCAGCACAATTCGGAAACGATTTGGAAGACATTGCTATCAACGGACGTGCAGGCACAACAGGTGCAGGTACATACAACAACACTCTAAAGGGTTTCTATGCACAGGTTAAAGATACCGATGCAACAGGACACGATGGAGCAGCAAGCCTTGCAGATATGACAGGTATTTGGGACAATGCATCAGCAGCGACCACACCACTAACTATCAGAGCGTTCGAGGAAGTATACAATGCTATTCCTCGTAAGTTCAAGGCACGTCGTGGAGATCTTAAGTTCTACACGAACTCTAAGGGAATCACAGACATGATTGCTGATCTACGTAAGTTGGGAACAGTCCCAGAAGAGGTAGCCGTACGAGTAATCGACGGTCAAGTACCTCGTCTTGGAGGTCCATCAGGTGCACAATACCGTATTTTCGGTGTTCCAGTACTTGAAGTACCACAACTCCCAGACAACCACCTTGAATTGACAATCCCAGGAAACCGCATTTGGGGATTCCAAAGAGACGTAACAGTTCACCGTGAGTTCAAGCCAAAGAAGGATACTGTAGAATACACAGTATACGTACGTTTTGGCGTACTCTTGGAAGAGAAGTCAGCAGTTTCATACGCTGCACAACTTTAATTCTAAAAATTAATAGTAATGGGGTTGGCTTATGTCAACCCCATTACTGTTATTATGGTAAAATTCTATAAGGAGGAACAATGTCTTTTAACACACTAAAGTACTTTTCTTTGCAGAAGGCTGCAAGGATTATGGCTGTAGATATTACAAACTGCAAGAGTAAAGAAGAAATTCTTAACAAGTTTGACAGTTATGGTATTACCTATGAAGATTATGAAAAGGCCTTGGCTGAAACTGGATCTTCAGAGGATGCAGTAAAGAAGCCAGCAAAGCCAGTATCAATTCTTGATGAGACTAAATCAGATGTTGTATCCCCAAAGTCTAATGAAAAGATGCTTGTTACTATGGCAATCATGAGAGGTGTTTATAAAGTTAAGCACTACTACTTTGAATTGGAAAAGCCATTTTTGTTAATAGACAAAGATGAGGCTATTTCAATTATTGCTAATTCTAGAGGTAATCTTAGAGAGGCTTCACCAAAGGAGGTTGCCGACTATTACGGCATCATGAAATGAAAGAATATTATATTTCCGAAGGGCTAGCAATAGGTGTAACGTATACAGAAGGAACACACGTAGCCACTTTAGCCTGGTCAGCATTTGACTTAGATTTAAATACAGTAGTTGCAACAGGATCAGGAACACACTCAACCGTAGGGCACACCTGGACAATAACCCTTCCAGCCTCTATAGCCTCGTATGACCGTGTTTTAAGACTAGACCTTACCCTGGGAGGCACAACACAAGAATCTTTCTTTATCAAATTAGTTAAACAATATGCAAGTGCTTCAGAGATTGCAGCATTTCTAGATTTAACAATTACAGATACCCCAACTACTTCTACCCAAGTAACAACTGCAGCCCTTAACAGATATGAAAGGCTAGCAAGAGAAGTTATCAATTCAGAGATCAATTCAGAGTTTACAAAGAGACATGTTAAGGTTGGAGTTCTTGGGAATGACTCAGATGTCTTGCCTTTAAACAGACACCTACTTGAAATCAGAAAGATCTGGAAAGATGATGAACTGTACTACGATTCTACAAATACAGCAGCATCATTGTTTGATTACCCAATTGAAATTAACAACACAGGCTTTGGAATTAAGATTGTTTCATCAGGAGACAACATAGACGAATGGACTCAAAACCATACTTATGCTATCCCATCTTCTGGAGTTTGGATCAAGAACAGCATGTACATTGTAGAAGGAATCTTTGGAGCAAGTTATGTTCCAAATGACATTAACATGGCTACTTCTCTTCTAGTAGAAGATTATCGCTGCTCGGACGCAGGCGTAAGAAACAAGTACATTGAGTCAAACCAGAATGAAGCCTATACAATTAAATACAACCAAAACGCATTCTTTGGTACAGGTAATGCTGTAGTTGACACTATTCTTAGTAAATACAAAGACATTACACTGATGGTGGTTTAACATGTTTAACTGCGTCACAGGTTCTAGATACAATATGACAGCAGATGTTTACACAAGTTCAGGGGTAAGAGATTCTGCAACTGGAACAATGAAAAAGACCTATTCTTACTCAGAGACAATTAATTGCTTTGCTCGTTCTGTGATTAGAACTGGTCTAAGCGATAACTCAACAGTTAAAGAAAAAAAGAGCAACATTATCTCAACTAGAGAAACTGTAAAACTAAGACACAGCACACCAATTGATACTGAAAGCCTTATAACAAATATTAAAAACTCTGCAGGTCTAGTAGTCTGGTCTGAATCAGATGAGGCAAATTCTGGTGGAGGCATTAATGGAGCGACTATCTTTCAAGTTGAAGGAAATACCCCAATCTTAAATCAAGATGGTTTAGTTATTGAGTATGAAGTCGTAATTTGTAGAGTTGATATTCAAAAGGTGGCGTTATCAGCATGAAGGTAGTTAAGACTGGATATATGCCAGAAAAGATTTTAACTCATGCAATGGCTTTGTCTAGTATGGTTCAGACCCTTGCTACTGACGCAGTAATTAGAAAAAATTTATCTAACAAGGCATTAAGAATGATTGGTGATTCTTTTGCAGAATATGCAGATGCCCAAGCAATGATTAATCCAGACTCTTTACATCACGTTTACGAATGGGATGAAACTGGAAGTTCAAGTGCAAGACTGTTTAGACCAGTAGTATCAAAAGGAGTCTTGTCTTTTTCTTTCTTGCCTTCAATGAAACCATCAAGAGGATCTTCTCAAATATTTACTAACAAAGCAGCAGTTATGGAATTGGGAAGACCAATTACAATATCTCCAAAGAATGGATCAGTTTTAGTTTTTGAAGTTGACGGAGAAACTGTGTTTACTCCTTATCCAGTAGTAGTTCAAAACCCTGGTGGAGATTCAGTTCAAGGATCTTTTGAAAAGATTTACAAGGGATGGGTTAGATCTAATCTACCAATCCTATCTTTGATTGAAGGTGGATTCTTTAAATCTATCTCTAGAGCACAGATGAGAGCAGTAACTGCAATCATTACTCCAGCAGCAAAGATGTCAAAGAACACAAGACAAGCAACTAGCATTGGTAGAAAAGCAGCAATTGCAATTGAAAGGTCGGTAGAGTAATGAATAGAGATTATAGATATAGTGCAGGAAGTGCTATCGCTGATTTCTTATGGGAATTAGCAAATGGAAGATTAGGACCTAATGGAGCACAACTTAAAGTTGTTGGAGATAGAAATGTTAACCCATCATTCTTATGGGATGACTCAGTAACTATAAATCCTATATACCTAGCAGTTCAAGAAAATGCTCCATCTGTTCCAGTAGAAGAACCAAGAATTGTTTACTACCCATACAGTGGTCCTAGCAAAGGAACCCTTTATGGTTTAAAGAAAGCAAGAGTATTGTTTAGCGTTACAGGAGCACCAGACAGAACCTACCCAATTGTAGACTGGATGATTGATGTGTTGAATAGATTTGATGACTCAGCAACCCTAGTCAATAAGTATACTTCAGCAAGTAGACCAGATATTACCTTTAGATCAATAAGAGCAGATCAAACTAACATATCAGAAGATAACTTGGCAGACTATGCATTTGATGGAACTGCAGCAGATACAAGTTTTTCACAGTTAAACTTGACTATCACCTGCGACTATGTAGTTAATAACGACTACCTAAGAGAGCCTTATCCTGCAGCAGCATTTGCTAAGGTACCAGAGCAAAGAAGCGTAGAAGAGCAAGCAACGGTTGATCGTTGGAACAGAAGCAACGGCTCTAGCCTATTATGAAGATTACCGTGCTAAAATTATCATTGAGGAAGCAGTAAAAGACCACCCCGTCTAAAAAGTCAAAAATAACAGGAGGTGAAAAGAAAATATGGCAACAGGTAATGCAAAAAATATTATCGTAGGAGCAGCAGAATTTTGGGTCTCAGAGAATGAGAACTCAGTAGTTGAGTACGAGTCAGTGTTTACATCTGACACAGCACCATCACAATCAGCAGCAACTAAGATTAACGCTTACACCAACTCAAACGGAGCATTCCGTAACGTTGGTTTTACACAAGAAGGTATTGAATTGTCATTCGAACCAGACTACGGCGAAATCGAAGTTGATCAACTTCTCGAAGTTGCAAAGATCTTCAAGCAGTCTATGAGAGTGACCCTTGCTACATCGCTAGCAGAGGCTACACTAGAGAACTTGCTTCTAGCAACATCAGGTGCAGACTCAGATCTAGGTTCAGCAATTAACTCTACTACTAAATCACGTAAGTTGGACGTTAACGCAGGTGCCCTTGGATATGCTCCGATTGAGCGTACCATCGTCGCAGTCGGTCCAGCACCAGATTCAGTGGCAGCAGCAACAACAAATGGAAAAGCAGAAAGAATTTATTGGGGATATCGTGCAGTCTCTATGGAAACTACAACAGTAGGAGTACGTAGAAACGAAGCAACAGTCTTCCCAGTCTCATTCAGACTACTAACACATAACTCAACAGATACAAGTTCTAAGGACTTGTTCGGTAAGGTCGTAGACAGAGTTTACGCCTGATTTACAACTTAATATAAGTTTGGAGAGGGGCACGGTAACAACCGTGCCCCCTTCCTTATTGAAGATAGAACACCTAGTATAATAAGAATAACCGTTTAGGAGGAAATATGGCAACACAGGTTTACGAAACAGTTGAGATTGAACTGCAAGATGGTAGCACTGTTACTATCAAACCGATCAATATCAAAAACTTACGTCGCTTAATGGCGACATGGAACAAAACTGCAGAAGCAAAATCAGAGGATGAATTCCTTGATATTCTTCTGGAGTGCACGAACATTGCATTTAGTCAATTCAATCCAGATGTAACAAAAGAACAACTGGAAGAATTACTTGATCTGCAGACTATGTACAAAATCTTGGAGGTGGCTGCTGATATCAAGTTGAACGACCCAAATCTACTGAGGGAGGCTCAGGAAGCGGTTGGGAGGAACTTGACTTAGCCCCCCTCGTATCAGAGGTTTTTCTTCTTGGAAACTGGAAAGATTACGAACAACTAGAGTCTAGTCTTTCAATCAAAGAACTTATGGCAACAATAACCGCAATGCATGAGAGAGAAGGTAGACATAATAAGTTCCTCGCTGCACTTCAAGGTGTAAATCTTGAAGGAGATGATCAGGCAACTGACTCAGAGGAACCAACAAGTCTACAAGAAATTTATGCCAGAGTTAACGCAAAGTTATCTGGCGATCAGTCGATCCTTGATGCTGCTAACGCAGGTATCACGGAAGACATGGGATTGGGGTATCAGGTGGTAGGCAATGGCAGATAACAATATTAACACTACGTTTCAGTATGATGCTAATTTTGCTCCATTGCTTGCCCAACTCAAATCTCTTATTGGTCAAGTTAATGCTCTTAATGCACAGTTTAACTCCCTTGATGCCAATTCAGTAAGAACACAAAAAGCACTTGCTCAAACCTTTTTAGGTCAAGTAGGTGCTGTCGGTGGATTTAAGTCATCAGTTGTAGACTTAACAACACAAACTGACAAATTTGGTCAGGCTCTCACCAGAAATAAACTCACAATGCGTGAGTATTTCCAAGAGTCAAGAAATGCTTTTAAGCAAAATAGTAATGCAATGCGTCTTGCTCAACAGCAAGTACGTGTATTACAGTCTCAGATGGTGCAGATAGGTAAAGGACAAGCAGCAGTCTTTACCCCTGCAGCACTGAATTTAAAAGACTATAACACTCAACTTCAGATGTCGGCCCAGAGATGGTCTATCTTTAATAAGTTAGTAAGTGATGGAGCAACCTCCTTAATTAACTTTGGTAAGAACACTCAGTGGGCTGGACGTCAGTTGATGGTTGGATTAACACTACCACTTACAGTTTTTGGGGCAGCAGTATCTAAAACATTTAGAGAAGTAGATGCCGAACTAACAAGATTTGCTAAGGTCTATGGATCCGATCTTGTTGATGCAAATGGAAATGCAACAGAACAAATGAAAGGCCAAATTTTAGATTTGGCAAAAACCTACGCTTCTACATATGGTGTCGCTGCAAAAGAAACAGCAGCCTTAGCAGCAGACATAGCAGCAACAGGTCTTGAAGGGGCAGAGTTGGTGGGGGCTGTAGCACAAACTACACGCCTTGCAGTTCTTGGTGAAGTTGACAGACAAGATGCTATGAAAACTACTCTTGCATTGCAATCATCTTTTAAGCAAAACACAGAAGAACTCGCTGAGTCAATTAACTTCCTAAACGCAGTTGAAAACCAGACATCAACCACCCTTCAAGATTTTACAGAAGCAATTCCTAAAGCAGGTCCAGTTGTTCGTGGACTTGGTGGTGATATCAAAGACTTAGCCTTAATGCTTACAGCAATGCGTGAAGGTGGTATTCCAGCAGCAGAAGCAGCAAACGCAATTAAGTCTGGTATGGCTTCTTTGATCAACCCAACAAGACAAGCAAGAGAACAACTTATGGGTTTTGGTATTGACATTGATGGAATTGTTAAAGCAAACCGTGGTGAACTTATTCCTACAGTTATGTCCTTTAAGCAAGCACTTGATAGTGTAGATGAATTTACAAGATCTCAAGCAATTGAAACAGTATTTGGTAAGTACCAGTTTGCTAGAATGGGTGCTTTGTTTGATAACATTGGAGAGTCTGGATCTCAAACTCAAAAAGTTATGGAACTTATGGGTGCATCAACAAAGGAACTTGGACAAATTGCAGATGGTGAAATCAAGACCTTAACAGAATCCACCTCTATGAGATTCCAAAGAGCAATGGAAGGAATCAAGGCAGCCCTTATTCCTGTCGGTGAGGCAATTACAAGTACCGTAATCCCATTCATGACTCAGTTCTCAGATATTATTAATAACATTGTAGAAGGATTTAATAATCTACCAGGTCCAGTTCAAAAGTTCTTAAAACTATTTACAGGATTTACAGTTATTGCAGGTCCTATTATTATGCTTGTTGGTCTTCTAAGCAACTTTGTAGGATACATGGTCAAGGGGGCCATGGGCTTTACAAACCTTGGCAGAAGAATGCTTGGCTTACCAGTACAAAAATTTGAATTATTAACAGCAGACCTAATGGCTGCAAACGTTGCAACAGACACTTTGACTGTATCTTATACAGAGCAAGCGGTTGCCCTATCTAGACTTAATGCTGAGTTAGCACGTTATGGTGCAAGCCTAAGAGCAACAGCAATGGTAAATCCAGGAATGCTTATTGGAAGAGGAAAGAATCCTAAGAAACTTGCTAGTGGTGGAATTGTTAGAGGACCAGGAACAGGAACATCAGATTCTATTCCAGCAATGTTGTCTAACGGAGAATCTGTTATTCCAGCAAAGCAAACAAAGAAGTATGGTGGACTAATTAATGGAATTATTGATGGAAACATCCCAGGCTTTGCTAAAGGACTAAGACCACCAAAGACTGCACCAGTTGTTGACTTTGAAGGTAAGTCTTACCCTACAAAAACTATTCAAAGTGCTCAGGCAGTACAAGATATTCTTGACGCTATGGAGTTTAATGCAGAAACGGGAATGTATACATATATAACTCCAAGCGGAAAAAGATCTTCTAGAACAAGAGAACAGGTTCTTGGAATTCTTGATAGAAGAGCAGCAAAGGGTAACATAACTGAAAGTGGAATTCTCAAGGGATTAGATCGTGAGCGTGGTGGTAGAGGTTCAGGAAAGAGTTCTGATCCATATAAGCCAGCACGATACAAAGAAGAAGCAGCAAAAATATTTGAAACAGAATTTGATTATGTCAAAAAGAAAACTGGAATTGAGAACAACTCAGCATATCAGATTCACTCATCTCACATTAATCCAGATATAGATCCAGCAACTGGAATGAAGCGTTGGGACGATCAGGCAAACATTGCCCCAGACGCTGGATACATGAATCTTTTTATGGAAGCAAACAAAAAAACTTTTGCAGAATTGTTAAAAAAGAGTGATGCAGAACTTAAAGCATTAGGAATTGATAGATCGGAATTAAAGAAACTTGCTAGTGGAATTCACCCAACAACATTAAAAGGTGCAAGAACAATGGCAGCAATTGGAAGATTTACTGGAACTCCTCTTGGAAAGATGGTAAGTACCGCAGTTAAATACAGAGAGTCAACTGGATTCTATAAAGGTGGAATGAAAACCAAGGCTGATCTTTTAACAAGATTAGGCCTAGCAATGTCGTCAAAGAAACGTGGTGCTGCTGGTAGAACTGCTGGAAGATTAAAGAAAGACACTATGGTTCCAATGCCAGCAGGAGTCACACCAGTAGGAGTTCATGAAGGAGAAATGATTATTCCTGCAGCCCTTGCTGAAGAGGGTGCAGAAATTAAAGATGGCAAGGTAAGCAAACTTAAGAGGATGGCTGGATCTCAGGCTGTAACCAAGGCAGGGTCTATGGGCATGAATGCAGCCTTTATGCTTCCAGCACTTGGAATTATTGATGAGCGTCTTGCTAATACTGCAAACAAATTAAGTCTTTTTGCTCTTGGCCTATCTGCTGCATCTATGTCATTAAAAGCAGTTGCAGGGCTTGGTGGAAAAGCAGGAATGCTAGCAAACGTAGGTCAAAAGGTAGGCTTACAAGGTGCATTGTTAAAGGGTGGAGGAAAGACTGCAGTAGGTAGAGGAATGGGTCAAGCAATGCTAATGGGTGGAAGAATGCTCACTGCTTTGTCTGGACCAATTGGACTTGCCGTTGCTGCAATTGGTGTATCACTAGCCCTTCTTGTTAAGAACATTAAAGATACTAACAAAGAAATGACAGCAGCATTTGCTACTGGAACAGAGTCTGCTAAAGTATTTGGAATTCAATTAAACTCACTTCGTGAAGCGTGGGACTCATTCGGTAATGAAGTTGAAGATACTACAGCATTAGATCAAGCAGCAAAGTCTGACTTTGGTACTCTTATCGGCAAGTTAAAAGATATGACTTCTAAGACAGAAATTCAAAGCGAGTTTAAAACATTCTACGCAAGCCTTATCTCACAAGGATTTACAGCAGAGCAAGCACAAAACCTTGTTTCATCTGTAGCAAGACAAGCAGAAAAAGAACCAATTCTTTTATCTGTAACTGCAGAATTAAAAGCAATTAAAACACCAGGAGATGTTGTAAAGCAACTTCAGGCTGGTGTGATGGCTTCACTAGATGACAGCAAGGGATTCTTTGGTGCATTTGATAGCCTCTTCTCACAAGATCAAGGCAAGGCTCTTGGCGTAGGGGTTGAGGCGTTAATGAAGGCATACGACTCTGCACCAATCGAAACAATGAAAGCCTTTAGTGACATCATTGCAAAGGTTAAAGCAGATGGTACAGGATTCTTTGCCTCTTCAGTTGCAGACGGCATAGATGACTATGCAGATAGTATTAAAGAAACAAATCCAGTTCTTGCTGAGGCCATCCTTAAGGCTGATGGATTTGAAAATAAACTAAAGATGATTATAGCAACACAGGCTGGCATGGATCTAAGTAATGTTACAGACCAGTTATTAGACTTTGCTATTAAGGCAGACGCAGCCTCAAATGCTGCAACAGCAATGCAAACTGCGTTAAGAGCAGATTTAGATGAGGCTAAAAAGGCTTTAGAAGATAACCATAGATCTTATATCACTGCAAAGGAAGATGAAATCATTGCAGATGAAAAGGCAATGAAGAAACGACAAGAAGCGACAAAGAAGCAACTTGAGGGAATTCAAAATGAAATTGATAAACGTGAAAAGACAATTGATGCTGCTCAAGAAAAAATTGATGCAATTGAAAAAGAAAGAGATGTTGTTAATGAATTTTATGATGGACAACTAGATGCTCTAGATGCCATTAATAAGAAAGAAGAATATAACGCTCAACAAAGACAGACTATGTACGATGCTCTTGGTGCATTGTCTCGTGGTGACATTCAAGGATTTATGGCTGCTAGAGAAACAATGGCAGGAAACGCTGGTGCTAATGTAAGAGAGCAAGCGAAGGATATGCTTACAACTAGACAAGAGAATGCAAACAAGGTTCTTAATGCTAGAAGAGATGAGCAGGAAGCCATTATTGATCAAGAACAAAAAATGATCAAACTCCGTCGTGAGCAGATGGAGACAATTCAAAAGGCTACAGAAAAGTTTATAGAAGGAAAGCAAAAGGAAATTGAAAAGACTCAAGAACTTATGCGTATGGAGCAGAGAAGATATTCTGCTGCCAACAGTGCTATTGATGATTTATACGCTAAGAATCCTTCAGAGTGGACTCAGCAAAACTTAAATGCAGTTAACGCTGCTGTTCAAAAGCACACTTCTCAAGTTGCAAAGACTGTAGGAGCCAGCCTTAAGAATGCATCTGCAACAATTCCAAAGGCATTTACAAGTTACTATGAAAATGCTGCAAAGGCTGCAGGTTTATCTTCATCAGAACTAAAGAATTTCCTTGATCTTAAGAAGGCACTTGGTCAGAAAAATGTAAAGATTGAAAAGGGCGATGCTCTTTATAAACTTCTTAACAATATGGGTCTAGGCAACCTTGCAAATACAGCAGGCCTTGCTGATCTAAAGAAGTTAACTGGAACTATGCATACTGGTGGATATGTTGGTGGAAATGATCCAGAGCCATTAAAGACATTAGAGCGTGGAGAGTTTGTTCTTAATAAAGATGCAGTAAACAGAATTGGTAGAGGACGACTAGAGGCAATGAACTCTGGTACTGGTGGAGAACTAAGTCCATTTAACGCAACTGCAGGAATTCCTCAAGCGATACACAACAAGAATGAAGTAGGAACCAACTCAGCAGTCTCTCTATTAAGAACACAGCAACTTCCTATGGATATGTTAAGAATGAAGGCTCTTAATATTGCTGCAGGAGAGAATGTTAGTTATGGATCTCCAAGTTCAAGTGGATTTATTAAACCACCAGGAGCAATGACAAGTCCATACGGCATGAGAATTCATCCAGTAACAAGAGAAAATAAGATGCACAATGGAATAGACTTTGGAATGCAACCTGGAGATGCAGTTCCATCAATTGGACCAGGTAAAGTAATTTCAAGTAGTGTTGGACCAGACGTTGGAGGTAAAGTTCTTGTAAGACATCCTAACGGCTTTGATAGTGAATACTACCATATGTCTCCAAATGGATTAGCATCAGGAAATGTAAACGCAGGAAGCACATTAGGACGTGTTGGAAATGCTTCTGAAATGGGAAGACTTTCAACTGGACCACACCTTCACCTTGGAATGATGAAGGATGGAAACTATGTAGATCCTAAAAACTATTTACCATTGCGTCAAGGTGGTATTGTTAAGAATGATGGAACTCCAGCAATGCTACACAGAGGAGAAATGGTATTGCCTGCTCCAACAACTAGAGAATTAATGGGTCCACAATACTCAGTCCCACAACCATCTGGCGACCAAGGAATGGTTTCAGTTACAACTGTTGGTGGAGATAAAACAACAATTAATGTTACAATTAACAGCAATCAAAATCCAAATGCTATTGCAAGTCAAGTTATTGCTAGAATTAATGATACAATTAAATCTAGAAGAGTAGGTAGGTCATAATGGCAACATTTGGTGATAAGAAATGGGCACGTCCCTCGATCATGGCATTCTCAACAGCACAGCCAACGCTAAACATTACTACTAACCTGCTAGAGGGTGATTTTTACTACCTAACTGACGATAACCGAAAGCCCCTAGACATTTCTTTTGATAGAATCGAAAACCGTAAAAGAATGATTAACGGTAAGATGCGATCTTATTTTATTGCAGATAAAAGAAAATTTAATATTTCATGGGACCTAATCCCATCAAGATCTATCAACCCACTAAATCAAGATCTTTCATTTATTTCTGAAAGATATTTTGACAACGCAGATGTTCAGCAAAACACAAGATACTTAGCAGGCGATGACATGCTTTCTTGGTATGAGAACAGTAAGGGGCAGTTCTACATGACTCTTGTTTATGATAAGGTCCATTCAATGGGATCAGACAATACAAGATTTGATAAGTTAACTAAACCTTCAGAAGTTGTCCCAGTTTTCTTTGACGACTTTTCTTATACTGTAGTAAAAAGAGGTAAATATAATGACCTCTGGAATGTCACTATGAGCCTTACGGAGGCGTAATTGCTTAACATAACTCCTTCTGGTTCAGACACAATAATCAAAAATAAACTAAAGAATTCAAACTCAATAGAGTCTACTCACTATGTCGTTGGTCAATGGAACCATAATGGCATTGCAACAATTGAAGACTTTGGAAACTACGATCAAGTTTTAGTAGACTCAACCTATACAAAGGGGCTGAACTACTCATCAGGCAACCACAAGGTGTACTATGACTCAGTTGATAATGCAGGTGTAATTACAGAAGAAGAGTTTGACAATACCAAACTAAATAAATATTATAATCTAGAAAGTTGCTTTGACAATTTTAGACCAACAGCAGGTGTTGTAAGACCAATGGCTCTTGGATCTAACATTCCAATGTTTTACCTTCTTAATGTTAATGACCTAGACAAGAGCACAACAAGTATAAACAAGCCTTATCTTGGTTCTTATAATCAAGACTTTACCTACTGGACCTCTGCAAGATTTGGGTCTACAACAGAAGGAGTTCTTGGTACATCTAAAACAACTGCTGTTAATGCCAAGTACGATATACGGGTTGGCTCTACTGGAAAAGGAAAGATTGCTCCGTTTGTAAAGTATACAAATGGTGTATGGACAAATACAATTAGAGTTGTACATCAAACACATCTTGGGGTTCCGCTACAGTATAAGATTCAATTCCTTAATGCTACAAATGTATGGACAACAGCCTTCGATGTTTTGCCAGACACAGTTGGAATTCCAACAAAGAATAGCAATGGTGTTCTAGAGATCTACTTTGATACCGATGCCGATAACACTTGGAAGATTTTAACTAGTGAGTTTACACCAAAGCCAGTAACAGATTTATCTATTACAAGCGACCAGGCCGTTAAGATTTATGGATTAAGGCTGGTAGTAGAATCAATGTCTGCACCAGACATCCCATTTGAATTAATAGAATTATCTCCAAAACTAACTGTAAACCTTACAGACTATGTGTCTAATATATCGTTTAAGACAAGTGTTCCAGATAATCCAGTTGGTTTGCCAGTGGGTGGAGTCACTATTGGCACTGGGGAGATTACCCTTTCTAATGAAAACAATATGTTCTTAAATACAAATACATCAACAATGCTGTACGACTCAATGCATAAGAATACAAAGATTAAGGTTTATCAAACTCTTAATGATGGCACCTCATCTTTCAATGTTCCCTTAAAAGAGATGTACGCTGAGTCTTGGAAAGAAGATAGCAATTTTGAAGTATCTGGAGAACTGTATGATTTTATGAAGTTCTTGCAGTCAAAAAGTTCTAATGACATATTTATATCTAACCCAAACGTACCTGTAACTCTTGCAATTCAATCAATGCTTCATAACATTGGACACACTAACTTTAGAATTTTAACTAACTCCAACTCTGTAGATTCCATTCAATACTTTTTTTCTTCTAGAGAAAAAACAATTGCAGAAGTTTTAAGCGATATTGCCAGTGCAACCCAGTCGGCTATATTTATTGACGCTAACGGAAATTTAACGTTTGCAAGCAGAGAGTATTTAATGAACCCAGAGGCTCCTGAATCTTGGTGGATTACAACTGAAGATATAGATGTTGTTGCTGGTGTTGCATCAAAGCCATCGTTTAACTCCAACCCATACTCTGGTTCTTATGCAGTTACTGATGTTGATTACCTAGCAAATGTTTCTAGCCTACAAAAAGTATTGTCAGATGTTGTAAATGATGGAGACGTTGCATACAAGCCAAGATCTTGGAAGTCCTATCAAGCACTACCCACAGATACATTTTCAAATGCAGCAAAGAAAGACATTGGAGTTAACCCATTTGCATTTCAATCCAAGGCTTCTTTTCAAAAAGTATGGAGTCCTGGAAACAGATCAAGCGATGGAGAAGGAAGCAGCAATTCAGAAAACATCCTTGCTGGATCATGCTTGATGGATACTTTAAAATCTGGCAGGCTAACTGACAAAACTATTACTGTTCTTAAGTCAGAGATAGCATCTAACCCATACTCTACATTAAACGACTTATTGACTGCAAAGGTTTTATCTACAACCACAATAGATGATAAAACAAAATACATTAATCTTTCTAGTTTAGATATGTATACTTTTCCATATTCTGGTTATCTAAGAATTGACAATGAATATGTGGAGTTTAAAGGGATTGAATATATCAAGGTTCCAGTTTCTAAAAAAGGATATTCAGTAAACAAATATAGCAGAGCCACAAACGTTATAACCTTAAACACAGTAGAGCCACATTCACTTAATATAAATGACTCTATTGTGATTACTGGAACGTCAGACATCAATGGAGTTTATTCAATTACAGCCACTCCAGACGACCTTACAATTAAGTTTAATAAAACTGGATCAGATATTGCAGAAAAGTATGGCCCATACAACTCAATGATAATGAGCAACATAGCCCCTATTAAGTATATGGTCTTCTCAGATGTTGATAAAATTAATAACCAAGAGTCAAGTAAGGTTGGAGACGTTGCACTTACGACTGGGAGAATTGCTCTAAAGTTAGAATTTGAGCAAACATCTTCAACATCTACAGAAATAACCTACAAGGTGGTATCTGATGGTAGAGGAAAGTTTGGAACTACTCCAAAAGAACATATAGGGATGAACTCTTCGTCAGCACTTACCTCTGAATGGACTAATGCATCAATTCATATGTACGACGCAGCAATGAGATTTAACGCTTCTCCAAATTCCAACAACAATGGATTTTCCGTGCAAAGATCAAATGAGTCACAAGTTTTAGACAACATTGGTTCTATCACAACTGGAGCGGTTGTTATTACTGGAACAAAAATGAATTCTGGTGGAGATATATCAGAATGGTACGAAAGCGTAATTGACGGAGACCTAACTGGCCTAGAGGCTGAGATGGTTAAATCTATGAAGTTAACACAAAAAGAAGATGCAATTATTCAAGGATGCTATAAGAAACTAGACCATGTATATACATCTTATAGTGCAAGGTTGGCAATTCTACAAAGCCAATCAAGATCTTCAAACTTAGAAAATTTATCAAATGTTCCAGTAGCAGGTATTGGGATTCACGTCAATACTACAACGGGTGAAGGATACTATCTTGAATTTGGTGCTTCTGGTGGAAGGACCTTGATTGATAACAATCTTAGATTTTATAAAGTATATTCTTCAGCAGGAATGCTTAAGGTCAAGGTTTTGTTTGTAGGTACTATTGAAAATGTAAATCAGAATGTTATTACACCATTTGGAGATCTATCTACAAGTGGGGCAGATACTGGATGGACAAATCTTAAAGTAAATGTTGGAACAGACAATACTTTTGAAATAGCAGCACAGAATTATATTGTTGGAACCGTACGTGACTCCAGCCCACTACCAAAAACCAATAACATCATGATGTTTGTTCGTGGAGATGGAATAGCAATCTTTGATAAGATTTCTGCTATGAGTGATCCAAACAATACATTGGTTGATCTGCCTTCATATGGAAAATTTAATGTTTACAATGCAGGAAACGAAGATTACACAGCCGTTGAAAACAGTGCTTCAAGATACTATGAGTCTTTTGGTAAAGATGTTAATGAACTAAAACTATATGATTTTAAATACAACGCAACTCCAATTTTAAGGTCAGTAGTTTCAGACTTGAGTTCCGTTGGTGCTGGATATGTTATTGAAGAACTAAATACCAACTCATTTGGTGGAAAGTTAAAACTTAGAAATAAGACTGGAAGAACCATTATCCTTTCAGACGGAACAAAGAATGAAGTAGGAATCTACGGAGTCATTATGAAGGAAGATCCAGGCAAGAGGGTTACTGCTTCTGGACTCCTTTCAGACAAAAGTTTAAAAACAATGTTCTTAGATTCAATTAACCAAAGCAAGAGAAAATATGGTCTAAAGACATTTAACATTGCTTCTGATTACATTCAGACACAGGCTCAAGCAAGTAAGTTAATGCAATGGATCCTAGATAAATGTTCAAAGCCATTTAATATTGTTGATGTTGACATATTCCCAAATCCATTTTTAGAAATTGGTGACTTTGTTAAAATCTATACAGAAAAGCACAGCGTCCCATCTTCCAAGTTTGTCATTACATCTATTGAGTACAAGGTTGATTCAAATGGACCAGATATGTCAATTGAATTAAGGGAGGTTAGATAATGGTAGTTAAGGCTCCAGTAAAAGTTATTAATAAAGTAGCAACTCCTGCTAAAGCAGCACCTGCTCCAAAAGCAGCACCAGCACCCAAGCCAAGTCCTGCAGCAGTACCAGTAAAGCAAACTGCTTCAAAGCCAACCCCATCACTTCCATCTATTCCTCAATTAATTAAAGCACCTGCAGCAGTTGCTAAGAGTCAAGTTGCAAGTAAAGTTCTTCCTATGCCAACACCAAGTCCAAGCCCTGGGCCAAAGCCTAAGCCACCAGAAAAAAGCAGTGGTTTGTTTGGTAGTGTTGGTAATGCATTGAAGAAAGCAGGAAGTTTTGTAGGTAATGAACTACTGGGTCTTGATGACTTTGGTAATGTTATTAAACATGCAAAGAATGGAGACTGGGGTAAGGCTGCTAAGTCATTAGGTGCAGGTGCATTTGAAATGGGCACTACAGCATTAATGCTTGTTCCAGGAGTAGGAACAGCAGCAGGTGCAGCAATTAAAGCAGGAGCAACTGCAGGAAAAGTAGGAGCAAAGCAAGTAGTTAAACAAGCAGTTGCAAAACCAATGGCCCAGAAAGTTGTTTCTCAAGCATCTAAAGCAGCAACAAAAACTAAAGATGGATTGAAGACTGCTCAAACAGTAGTTAAGAAAGCAGCATCAAGTGGTGCAACAAAAGCAACTCAAGCATCTAAGGCTGCGGTGCAAGTTGGAAAGAAGACTGCAGGAGCCGTAAAGACACAGACAGCAAAAATTGCAACAAAGGTTGTTGACAATATTCCTGGAGTTGGAAAGGCTGCTGCTAAATTAAAAGCACCAGCAAGAGTAGCAGGAGCAGCAGTCAAGGGTAGCATATCTAAGATTGGTAAATTTGGAAAGAATAAAATTGTAAATCCACTTAAATCAAAATTGTCTCAGGGTGCAAAAAAGGCAAAAGATATTGTAAAAAGAGTAGGGGCCAAACTTAAAAAGGGTGGCAAGAAGTTAAAGAAAAAAACTAAGATTAGAATAGGTGCAGGCATTGCCAAAATTCCAGGAATTATTGGTGGTCTTGATGATGGTCCAGATGATGGTTCAGATGGAGATGATGGCAATGACGGTGGCAATGACGGTGGTACTGATGGTGGTACTGATGGTGGTACTGACCCAGATCCAGATCCCAAGCCACCAAAGAAAGAAGAAGAAAAAGACGGCAAAAAGGATCCAGATGAAGAAAAACCAAATATGGATTCAACGCAGACTCTTGACCTTATATCACAGGGCATTGATAATATTGGTCAGGATGTTTTAGATGCATTTTTAGGAAACATAATTGAAAGCATTGAACTGGAGCCTAATAACTTATTAACTTCAATTACATTATTACAGGTAGATGGGCTAGCCGTTTCTTCTACAATTGGAACAAAGGATAGTTCATACAATTTACCAAAGGCAAGTGGAAGTATATTTGCAAACCAACTACCAGATTCAGGATACAAACTATACTCACCAATCTTAAGCCCTGCTATATTTGCAACTAAAGCAAAGTTTGGAACATCTTCAACTACTGGGTTTGTAGAGAATAAAGTAAAAACAGATGTGTCTGGAATGCCTAAGTATGATCTTAAACTAGAACTACCTGACCGTAGAGGTATAGCCACATATGAGGTACAATATATTATGGAGAATATAACATGATAACTGACCAAGGAAAAGACTTAATTTTAAGATACCTAGCAGGAGTAGCACCTTCCTTTGCTGGCGATATTGCCGTAGGAACTGGCTTTGCAACACCACTATCTACAGAGACCTCATTAGACTTTGAGATAGGAAGATTTGAAGTATCCTCTGGTGCTATTGAAGGGGCTACAAGAAGAGCAGTATTTCAGTCAACAGTAGAAGGCAACTCTGAGTTTGTGCTTGGAGAAATTGCATTGTACCCAAACGTTAGTTTGCTTGGCATCAATAGTTTTAAATCTAGCGTTTCATTGTTGTTCTCAGCCTCAGAAGGATATACCCTTGGTAATGTTAATTCTACGATGGTATCAAAGGCTACCACAGGGCAAGAGTCCTTAATTCGTGTAGGAACCCAAGGCCTTAAGTTACAAGGATCTGCATCTTCAGCATTTACATCAAACAATAAAAATTATAACTATGTGTCAGCACAGGATAAGGTAAACCTTGCTTTGATCGTAAACAACACAACCCCTACTTTTGATATTACACTAAAGGTTTATGACTCTGTTAATCCAACTACTCCAATGCTAATTCAACTAACCCAGGCAAACTCTGTAGTTAAGTATGACGTTGTTGGCTCAAATGCTTATGTTACATTAAAGAAAGAAATCGGAACACAGACTGTAGACTTCAGTAAGATAACCAAGTTTGAGTTTGTTAATAATGGCTCTCAGACTGTTATCCTAGATGGATTTAAGTTTGAAGAAATTGATTCAGTTTCACCATTCAACGCAATGATTGTAAAACAAAAGTTATCATCTTTAACAACTAAACTAAGTGGCGTACCAGTTGATATCGAAATTCAACTAGGTATTGATTTCGTATAGGACTACAATGGATAAAATTGTTCCTAACTTAGATCCCAATAAGAAATACAAGTTAAGATATCGTGCAGTTGGCTCTGGTGGAGAGTTAGGTCAATGGTCTCCTCTTTACGTCTTAAACGCCCCTGTAGGGGTCCCAGACGTGTCTACAAAAAGCCCTGTAGTAGAAAGTGCTCCTGGAAAATATATCATTAGATTGCCACAAGAGGTCGTTAGCGTTGTGCTTCCAGCCATCAATAATAACACTGTCAAGATTGAGTTTCTTTGGAAGTTTTGGACTCCAGGATTAAACTTGCCAAATGGGTATGAAGTAAACTATAATACATCTGGTGCAATTGCAGACATTGCACACATTGTAGATTTAGACGGGCTAGATAAAAGAATTGCTAGAGCAGCATATAAGGTGGTGAAGGTGTAATGGCAGATACGTTTTATGACATAGAGTCAGCAGAGGCAGTCTTTGGTACATACGAAGAGACCCCATTTAACATCGTTACTGAAACCTTTTCACTTGTAGTAGACTCAATTAGTTCTCCAAACTATGTTGCAGAAGAGTCTGGATGGAAGATTAACAAGTCTGGAAACGCAGAGTTCAACGATGTTATTGTACGTGGTCAGTTTGCTGCAGGATCTATTACTGTAGGTGAAACTCCAGTAGATGACTTTATCGTATTACCAGATGGTAAGTTTGGTGCAGGAAACGTAAAAATAGATACAGTTCTTGGAGAACAGGTTATTGTTCCTCGTGTTGTTGGAGACGAAGGTTATATTACTGACGGATCTTACCTAATTTGGAATGGTTCATCTCTTACAGTAACTGGCTCTGGAGTTATGGGTGGTGCCTCTCTGGTAGATGGCTCAGTTACCTCTGCAAAGATTGCTAATGGAACTATTGTTAATGAAGATATAAGTGCAACTGCAGCAATTGCCCAAAGCAAGATATTCAATCTTACAACTGATTTGGGACTCAAAGCAAATATTGCATCTCCTAGTTTAACAGGAACTCCGCTTGCCCCTACTGCTACATCTGGAACAAATACAACACAGATAGCGACTACTGCCTTTGTAAGTACTGCAATAGCAAACCTTGTTGACACTGCACCAACTACATTAAACACATTAAATGAATTAGCAGCAGCCTTGGGAGATGATCCAAACTTTGCTTCGACAATTGCGACAAGCCTTGGAGAAAAGGCTCCTTTAGAATCACCAACATTTACTGGGACAGTTACGCTTCCATCATTAACTATTTCAACTTTGATGATTCAAAACGATGCAGTAGACTCGACAAAACTTAAAGACTCTGCTACAATAGATGCTGACAGAGCAGTGACGACTAACCACATTAGAGATTTGTCAGTCACTAATGCTAAGATTGCAGATGCTACAATTGCGGAAGCAAAATTGGATGCTGCACTACAGGGTAAGATATCTGACTTTGAGGCATACGGATCTCGTATTGCTCAATTAGAGGATTACTTTACCACTGTTGGAGCACCAAATATTACAGGCGTTAAGGGACACAACCACTAGGAGAAATATGAACTACGAACTTATAGCAACAGAACTTCAGCAACGTATTGGGCAAATTGTTGCCGACTACGAAGCAAAGATGGCTATCTTGAAGGCTACTGCTACAGAACAACTTAAGGCTAAGGATGCAGAGATTGCATTGCTTAAGCAACCCAAGGAGACTAAGTAATGGCAAAACAATTAAGTAGCGGATCACCGTTTACTATTGAAGAGTTTAATAATCTTGTAAATGAATTAAATAATATTCAGACTCAGGTAAACTCAATTCAAAGAGTTCAACAGAATACTAGACTAACTCACAACATTAACGGGGTAGACGTTGACTTAGGAAAATTAAAGATTGTTGCTGGAACGCAACTTCTTCCTTGGACTGGAAGTCAATCACAACAATTTACAATTGATTTTAAATCAGTATTTCAAGCAACTTCTGGCAGTTTGCCAGTTGTAACAGTTACACCAAATGTCGTTGGAAAGACATACACTTTTGAAGTGTCTCTTTCAAACGTGTCAAATGCACAAGTTACTGGTACACTATACGGACCAACAACGGTACCAGCGAATACTCCGATTACTTTAAACTTTATTGCAGTCGGAACTAGATAAAGGAAAATAAATGTCAAATGTTCACAAGGCAATCTTTGCCTCAGATATCCATTTCCCACGCCATGATCCAAGAGCAGTCGAACTGTTCTTGAAGGTGGTAAAGGCATGGAAGCCAGACAGTATCGATCTCGTAGGAGATATTGATGATGCTGATGGAACTTCAAGATGGGCCGACGGCACACCTGATGAAGTAAATAATAAAATTGTTATTGATACTAAGATGGTAAACGACTTTCTTGGAGATTTGACTAAGTTGGCTCCAGGTGCAGATAAGCACTTCCATGACGGTAATCATGGATGGACAAGACACAATGAATACATTAGAAAGAAGGCTCCAGCACTAGATGGATTGATTAGTCCTGAAAGTCTTTATGATCTTAAGAAGCATGGATTTGCTTGGCACTCATATCAAGAGCCACCAGTAAAACGATTTGAAAACTTCTATGTTCACCATGGAGTTGCTATTTCGCAAAATGCTGGAGAGTCAGTAAGAAAAGACGTAGATAACTTCGATGTCTCTATTCTTAGAGGACACTCACATAGAATCGGTGTTTACCGTAAGACAAGTCCACTATCTGGAAGAGATCTTTCTGGATATGAAATTGGTCATATGTCTAGTATTTCTCAAATGGATTATACTAATAACTGGAACTGGCAAATGGGATTTGCTATTGCTCACGTTGTAGATAACGAAGTCCACGTTCAAATCTGCGAGATTAAGGATTACACCACTGTTGTTGATGGGAAAATATTCTCAGCATGATGATGAACTGCAAAGTCTGTTCTGGACGAATCTTTGTTGACAGAGTTTTAACAGGCGAAGACCATATTGAACTTGCTTGCATTATGTGTGGAAGGCGATGGATCTTTCACAATGCTGAAAGCAAAGGTCGCTTTCCACAATGGCTAATGAAGGTTGAAAAACAATACCTGAAAATAGTACAGGGTTAAGCAATGAAAGTAGGACCTCCAGTCTCCCCAAGGAGAAGAAAGTTTTTTCTTAACGGAAAACTACATGAGATTCATTTAGTTGATCGTGGTCAAAACATTCTTTACGCTTTTGATTATGAATCAAAAGAAAAACGTGCTTACATTCTTTCTCAAGTAAAGAAAGAGTTTGAGTATGCTTTTACTATTGGAGAGGTTGCAAAGTTTATTAATAGACATCCAGACAGAATAAGAAAAGGGATGTATGCTAATAACATTCAATGGGGTACGATTGCAAGAAGACCAGATAAGCAAAAGCGTGGTGGCGTTTATTATTTTAGCGAATCACACGTAATGGACATTAGAGATTATATGGCTTCTGTTGGTAGAGGAAGACCAAGAAAGGATGGTATAGTTCTCTCATGGAACGTACCAAGCAAGGAAGAACTAAGAGCAATGATGGGAAGGGCACAGGTACTTTATGTTAAGACGGCTGATGACAGGTTTGTTCCGATTTGGCAAGCACAAGAGTTTAGATAAACATGAAGAGTTGCTTCACGAGATCCTTGAAAGGTTAGATGGTTCAGATGATCAAGTAGAGGAGCAACCATTAACAAGAAGTGTAGCCCTTGGAGCAGCAGCAACGAGTCTAGCAGAAGCAATGCAGTTAGCATCAGAGCAAGAAAGACCAGACGTACTTGACAAGATAGCCAACAGTTGGCTATTATTGAGTGAGGCGTTAGAAGATAATGTTCAGAGAACTAAATTTGGATTTCAAGTAGAAGGAGAAGGAAATGGGACAAGTAAAGACAACGTTGAAGTACGTGATGAACCTGGGGAACTTTGAGAGCATTCACGTAGAGATAGGCCTAGAAGATGAAGTAAGAAAAGACGAGTCACTTGACGAAGCCTTTGAAAGAGTGTATAATTTTGTAGAGGTTAAGTTACAACAAAAAGCAAATGAGATACAGGAAGATTTAAAACGTGGCTAAAGATTTTAAGAAGGCAATGACAGCGATTGATTACTATATCAGTCGCTATCAGTCTTTATATAAGGAGACTCCATTAGTTAATAGATATAAAGACAAGTGGGCAATGCGAGATTTGATTGATGAATTTAACATTGATGTTGTTCAAAGTATTATAGATTACTACTTTAAGACAGCAAAAGACCATCACCCACTTGGGTGGTTCTATGCCAACTTTACAAATCTGCTACAATCATCCATGGACGATGATCGTGACAGATTACTAAGAGAAGAACGTAGAAAGAAAACACAAGAGTTAATCAAAGAGATGGGGGCATAAATGCCAATGCGTGAAGAAATGTCAGTCCTCAATGCAGTACTGACCAACAAAGATATCCATAAGTTATTTGAGCACAACGTAGATAACTTAATGACAGACTGCTCAGACATGTGGGGGTTTGTTAAAGATTATTATGATTCTACGCAGCAAGTACCAACTGGAGAAATCATGCAAGATAGATTTCCAGAGTTTATGCCAGGACAAGCCTCTCCAACAATTTATGCAGTTAACCAACTCAAGACTGCTTTTCTAGAACAAGAGTTAAGGGCATCGATTACTAAGACTGCAAAGATGCTGCAGTCTGGAGAGTCTGCAAAGGCTTTAGAGAGTGTCTCTGGAGACATCAGTAAGATTTCAAGAGTTACTACAAAAGTAGTAGACGTAGATGTAACAAACGTTGATGACGCTGTTGCACACTTTAAAGAATTAAAGCAGCGTACAAAGAATGGTGCTCTTGGTGTAAAGACCAGTATTGAATCATTCGACGTATGTTTGCCAATGGGAATTTCTCCAGGTCAGTTGGGAATCTTCCTTGCATATCCTGCAGTAGGTAAGTCTTGGTTGGCTTTGCTGTTTGCAGTTCGTGCTTGGCAGAATGGAAAAGTTCCAATGATTATGTCTCTTGAAATGACTGAGGCAGAAGTTCGTAACAGACTCTACACAATTATTGGTGAAGGTAAGTTCTCTCACAGAATGATTTCATCTGGTCTTATTGACATTGACGCATTTGAAAAGTTTGCTAGAGAGTTTATTGAAGGAAAGCAACCATTTAAGATTGTTTCAAATGAAGGAGTTGGAGAAGTAACTCCAAACTTCTTAAAGGCTAAGATTGATCAGTACAAGCCTGATGTTATCTTTGTTGACTATTTACAGTTGATGTCAGATAACGGCAAGAGCGATCAAGAGACTGTAAAAATTAAGAACCTTTCTAGAGAGTTAAAGTTAATGGCTGTATCTCAGGCAGTTCCAATTATTGCCATTGCCTCTGCTACACCAGACGAAGCCTCAAACCTAGAGTCAATCCCTCAACTAGGGCAGGTTGCTTGGTCAAAGCAAATTGCCTACGATGCTGACTGGGTTTTGGCTATGGGAAGAAAGGCTAACAGCGATGCTTTGGAGTGTGCTTTTAGAAAGAATCGTAATGGTTATATGGGAGATTTTATTCTATTGGCAGACTTTGACAGGGGAAGATTTGAAGAAGTGTTAGATCCTACAATGAATAACTAATTATTCTGTTATAATTGTAGTACTATGCAAAAAAACATAGGACACAAAAAAATTCATAGATTCTCAGTCGAAGGAAGCATATACGACGAGAAGGACATTCTAAGGCTAAAGGACCAGTATCAGTTACTTATTACTCTTTACATGGAGTATATGGGGTACGTTCCACAACTTGACTTAGACCCAATCTTTAGTGTACAATATGATGGAAAAGCATTCGAATTTAAATTATCAATATACGGAATATACATAGGGAAGGCACAAGCACAATGCTATCAAGCAGCATACGGAACCAAACTAATGGAGAGACCCTCCTATCAGAAACACAAACAGCCTCAATCCTGATCGAGTGTGGGTTGACTATCAAAAGCAACTTGGACACACATTACTTAATATTCTGTCCTTTCCATTTTAATACAAACTCTCCAGCCTGCGAAGTAGACAAATCCAAGGGGCTATACTTTTGCTTCTCTTGCGGTGCTACAGGCAGCATCTTTGATATGGTAATGAAGACTTTAAACATTACATACTATCAAGCAGTAAGACTTATCAAGAAGCACGAGACCTCAGTAGACCTAGTTGAGTTTGTAGAGACTGAGATCGAAGAAAAGCCAGTCTTCGAAGAGTATGATAAAACTGTAACTGATAAGTGTCACTCTCAGTTATTGTCATCAGACAGAGCAAAAGATTATTTTAAGAACAGAAAGATTAATGAAGATTCAATCGACACATTCAATCTAGGATATTCTGAAAAACAGGATATGGTTATTGTTCCTGTGCATACGCCAGAAGGTATGTGCATAGGGTTTGTTGCAAGATCAATCACAGGAAAAGAATTCAAGAACACTCCTGGGCTGCCACGCAACAAGGTTCTATTCAACATACACAGAGTTGACAACAATGAGGTAGTTGTGGTAGAATCATCTTTCGATGCAATTAGACTTCATCAGTTAGGCATTCCAGCAATTGCAACCCTTGGTTCCAAGATTAGCAAGCAGCAGGTGGCCCTACTTGATAGTAAGTTTAGTGATATCGTTATTATGTCTGACAACGATGATGCAGGAAGAGTGCTTGCTGATAGTATTAAGAAGCATTTATCTCACAAGTTTATTCGACAAGTCGAATGGGCAAGTGGCATTAAAGATGTTGGAGATTTAGAAGACAATCAAATACTGGAAACATATAAAAACGCAAAAGATATATTAAATATCATGTTAGGAGAATAGGAAAAATATGTCAGTTATAACAGGACTAAAAAATATCAGACAAGTTATGGATAAGCCAAAGTCTGAAGGAGTAAAGGGACGTTGGCTCAAGTTGGACGATGGTCAGTCAGTAAAGATCAGATTCCTCAACGAGTTGGACCAAGACTCACCATTCTACAATGAAAAAGCAGGCTCTGCAATCGTTGTAGCAGAACACACAAACCCAAAGGACTACAAGCGAAAGGGTATCTGTACAATCAATGATGAAGGTCGTTGCTTCGGATGTGAAATGCACCGTCGTGATCCAAAGTCTGGTTGGAGAGCACGTCTACGCTACTACACAAACCTACTAGTTGACGACGGTACAGAGCAGTACGTTGCTATCTGGTCACAAAGTGTTGGCCCAAAGGTTACAAGCACAAATACTATTTTTGAATATGCAGGCGATGCAGGTTCAGTTAGTAATCTTATCTGGCGTCTAAAGAGAAACGGAACTGGTACAGATACCAACTACGTTCTTCTACCTTTAAACCAAGATACAGAACCATTTGATCAATCAACATTGGAAACATTCCCACTACTAGAAACAGCAGTCCGTCAAGTAGCATACGCAGATCAAGAAAACTTCTATATGGGTCTTCTTACTGACAACGCTAGTTTATCAACAAACGCTGAGTGGTAAAAATTGTTTCACAACCATCATTCTCATTCTTACTATAGTCTATTAGATGGCTATTCTTCTCCTGCCGAATATGTAAAACGTGCAGAAGAAGTTGGCATGACTGCTATGTCCTTAACGGATCATGGCACATTGTCAGGTCATCGTGAGTTTCTATTAGCAACCAAGGGCACTTCGGTAAAGCCAATCCTTGGTGTAGAGGCATACTTTACAAACGATAGAAATGACCGTAGGTCTAAAAAAGAAAGAACACCAGACGAAAAGATCTATAACCATCTTATCGTTCTTGCTAAGAATGCAAAGGGTGTTGAGAATCTTGGTAAATTATCAGAGATTGCATGGGACGAGGGATTCTTCAATAAGCCAAGAATGGATTTTGAGATTCTTGAAAAGCATAAGGACGGATTAATTATCTTGTCTGGATGTATGAATAGCATTATTGCTAATGCAATTCAAGGAGGCAATGAGTCCCTCGCCCTGCAATACACAAATTGGTTTAAAGATATGTTTAAGGATGACTTCTATATGGAAGTTCAGCCACACAATACATACCTTCTTAACAAAGCCTTAATCGATATGGCTGACAAGGTTGGTGTAAAGTCGGTTGTTACATTAGACTGTCACTTTGCAAAACCAGAAGATGCTATTGCAGAAGAGATTATGCTTATCCTTGGAACACATCCAAATGCTCGTAAGGAAGCAACCTTTGAAAGTAGCCGTAAGGTAAAAGATATGATCGAAAGATTAGACTACCTATACGGTGAAAGAAAGATGTCCTTTAAAGATTTAGACATCTGGCTAGATGGATACAACGAGACAAAGCAAAGAATGATTGACCAAGGTCTTGATAGAGCAGATATCTTTGAGAACACATTAGAGATTACTGACAAGATTGGATCTTACGAGGTTGTTCAAAATCTAGACCTTCTTCCAATTCCAAAGAATGACGCAGACCAAACACTAAAGGAACTTACTTTAACTGGTTTAGCAAATAGAGGTTTTGGTGGCAACCCAGATTACCTTAAAAGAATTAACTCAGAGTTAAAGATTATTTCAGACAAGAAGTTTTCTGGATACTTCTTAGTTGTGGCAGATATGATTAACTGGGCAAAGAACAATAACATTCTTGTTGGTCCAGGTCGTGGATCTGCTGCAGGGTCCTTAGTTTGTTATGCCCTTGGCATTACTGACATTGACCCAATCAAGTATGGTCTTCTCTTCTTCCGATTTATTAACCCAGATCGTAATGACTTTCCAGATATCGATACAGACTTTGAAGATCGTCGTCGTGGTGAGGTAAAAGAATATCTTACTAACAAGTACAAAAACGTAGCATCAATTGCAACCTTTGTAACTTTTAAAGATAAAGGTGTAGTTCGAGATGTTGCAAGAGCATTTAAGGTTCCAATTGCTGAAGTAGACAAGGCCCTAAAGTTTACAGACACATGGGATGAATTTATTGCAAGCAAGCAGACCCTAGACTTTAGAGAAAAGTATCCAGAGGTTGTTGAATATGCTAATCAACTCCGTGGTCGAATCCGTGGAACTGGAATGCATGCTGCAGGTATTGTAACTGCAAAAGACCAGATTAGTAAGTATGCTCCTATTGAAACTAGAAAAGACGCACAAAGCGATGAGCGTGTTCCAGTAGTTGCTGTTGATATGGATCAGGCTGCAGATATTGGCCTTATTAAGTTAGACGTTTTAGGATTAAAAACACTAACAGTGCTAAAAGATACTATTGACATAGTTGAAGAAAGATATAACAAGAAGATTAATCTTTTGGAACTTCCACTAGATGACTCAGAGGTTTATCAAGATCTTTCTGCAGGATTGACAAAGGGAGTGTTTCAAGCAGAAGCAGTTCCTTATACAAACCTGTTAATTAAGATGGGTGTATATAATCTAGATGAACTGTCTGCATCCAATGCGTTAGTTCGTCCAGGTGCTATGAACACAATTGGTGCTGAGTACATTGCTCGTAAAAAAGGAAGAAAGCCAGTTACCTATGTTCATGAAATTATGGAGCCATTTACAAAAGACACTTACGGCTGTATCCTTTATCAGGAACAAGTTATGCAAGCATGTGTATATCTGGGTGGTATGTCAATGTCTGAGGCTGACAAGGTTCGTAAGATTATTGGTAAGAAGAAAGACGCTAAAGAATTTGATCAGTTTAAAGATAGATTCGTAAAGGGTGCTTCCCAACACATTTCAGAGGATGCAGCAAAAGCACTTTGGCATGACTTTGAGGCACACGCAGGATACTCATTTAACAAGTCTCACGCTGTAGCCTATTCAACATTGTCATACTGGACTGCATGGCTAAAGCGTTATTACCCAGAAGAGTTTATGTATTCTATTCTTAAAAATGAAAAGGATAAGGATGCCCGTACTGAGTATCTTATTGAGGCAAAGCGTATGGGGATTACGGTTAGGCTTCCACACATTAACGAGTCCGACATTGATTTTAAACTTGAAGGTAAGGCAATTAGATTTGGTCTAGGTAGTGTTAAGTTTATTTCAGAAAACATTGCTAACAAGATTATTGCTCAAAGACCTTTTAGTTCTTACAGGCACGTACAAGATGTAGTTGGAACAAAAGGATCTGGCATTAATAGCAGAGCCTTGGATGCCCTAAACAAAGTCGGTGGTGCTTCGTTCCACGACAATCCTAGGATTGGTAATGAAAGTGATTACTACTATGAGTATCTTGGCATACCAGAGTTCCGTTCAGACGTCCCAAGGTGGCTACAGGCCTATTTTAGACCTATTGAGGAGTACTCAGACAAAGGTTCTTTTATTATGATGGCTTTGGCTAAATCAATTAAAAGAGGAGACGGCTGGTCTAGAGTTGAGTTCGTAGACAAGACTGGAACTGTTGGGGTGTTTGATAGAGAAGACTCTTCAATAGAAACAGGAAAGATGCATATCGTTCTTGTCTGTGACAATAGAATTATGGAACACATAACTACAGATGATCTTAAAGATAAAGATAATACTTTTGTTAAGTACTTGTCTTCTAAGACTATTCCTATGGCAGACGATGAGCGTTATGTGGTATCATTTGCAGGTAGAAAAACAAAGAAAGGCGACAAGATGGCAACTGTCGTTTTAGCAGATTCAGATAAAGAGTTATATTCTGTTGTTGTCTTCCCATCAATGTATGCTGCAGCGATGGTTAAAATGAAGCCAGGATCTAGAGTAACTCCAGTGCTACAAGAAAAAGAAGATAGTTTAATATTAAAGGAGATATCATGAACTTAGATAAACTTGCATCAGACCTACACTCAACTGCTGTAGAAAAAGGATTTTGGAACTATGAACAAGATTTTGTTTTCTTTGCAAAGCAGTTAGCGATGGTCCATTCAGAAGTAACTGAAGTGCTAGAGGCACTTAGAAAAGAAAAAGGTGAGCAGCAAGTAGTAGAAGAATTAGCAGACATCCTGATTAGAGTTTTAGATCTTTATCAAGGACTAAAGGATGCTAATGTAGTTAGTCTTTCATTACATGACATCTTAGAAGAAAAAGCAAATATCAATAAAGATCGTCCAAAAATGCACGGCGTCCTGGGATGATATAATAGATGAATGCCTACATTAAACGTGGGGTCGACGGAGAAATTATCTTGGTTATCCGTGGATATGATGAAGAAGTTGTAGAGGCAGTAATAAGCAAGTTACAACACGCAAGATCAAAAGCACTAAAGACATTAGCAGAACAACTAGAAAAGGATTTCAATGGCAACGACAGCACTAGAGGAACTATTAGCAAAACTAAACCCAAAGACTAGAAAGTTAGTTCTTTCAGCATCTGAGGTAGAATATGAAAAGATCCCAACACCAAGTTTAAGTTTAAACTATCACCTTAAGGGTGGTCTTCCTGCAGGTAGACAGGTTTTATTTTATGGATCTAAGAGTAGTGGCAAGTCTTCTTTTATGCTGCAGATGATTGGTATGGCACAAAAGGAAGGAAAGATTTGTGCATTCCTTGATGCCGAAGGAACCTTTGATAAGGCTTGGGCAGAAAAACTTGGAGTAGACACTGAGCAACTTATTTACAGTCCAGTAAAATCCATTAATCATTTTACAGACCTTACAGTAGAACTCTGCAACGCAGGAATTGATATTGTGGTTGTTGACTCAATCACAGCACTTCTTCCAGGCATATTCTTTGAAAAGGATTCATCAGACCTAAAGCCAATGGATCAGACTGGACAGATTGGTAGTATTTCAAGAGACTTGGGAAATGCCGTTAAGATGATTAACTATGTCAATGAAAAAACATTGCTGGTCTTAATCTCTCAGGTTAGATTTAATATTGGTGGACTTTATGCAAGCCACACATTTACTGGTGGTAATGCAGTTAAGTTTTATTCTTCAACCGTAGTAAAGTTATTCTCTTCAGAATCAGCAAACAATGCAATTGAAGGAGACACGGTAATCGGAGACAAGATTATTAAGTCCAAGGTTGGTCGTGAAGTTGCATACAATATCGAGTTCTCTAAGACCTCTCCTGCCTTTGTTACTGGAAAGTATGACTTTTACTTTACTGGAGATGACATTGGTGTAGACCAGGTTGCTGACGTAGTTGATACTGCTGAAATGCTAGGTCTTATTGAAAAGGGTGGTGCTTGGTATACAGTCTTAGATCAAAGAATCCAAGGACGTGCAAAGGTAATTGAATACCTTCGTGAGAATAAAGAAGCATTTGAACAACTTAAGGCTAAGGTAATGGAAGCATGCTAGATCCAAAAGACTTTATTAAAAATATTGTAGATGAGACAGAAGAAGATATGGTAGATATTACTGGAAACTTCGCATGTCCAGAATGCAATGTTTCAATTAATAAAGCAAAACTAAATATGGACAACAGAAGAATTATTTATTTCTGTTCTGATTGTAACAAGATGGCTGAGGCTAAACTATGAGTGAGCGTGGTGAGATTAAACGCATGGGTGCAAAAGCCCATAAGAATTCTGGAAGAGGTTATATCCAGAAGGCTGACGCAAGTTGGGAAGGCTTCATTGTTGATATCAAAGAAGCAGGAAAGTCATTTAACCTAACAACAGATGTATGGGGAAAGATTGTTACGGATCAAATGAAAACAGATGTAGAAAAATATCCAGCATTAAAGTTGGTTATTGGTGAAAAACAAAAAGTAAGATTAGCAGTAATCGAATGGGCAGTATTGGAGGAGTTAGTAGAAGATGCCAAACGAAACAGTAATTGATTGGATTAACGAGATTGCAGAGTTTACAGAGATTCATGAGTTTGCTCAGGATAAGGAATTAGACGAAGCACTAGCCATGATCGTAAAGATTATGATGAAGCCAGATGTACCTGCGTCGCAGGCACCTGCATTGATTGCAAAGTTATCTGCTTTGTCTGCTAAGTTTGGAGTCCTTGCTACTTGGTACTCCACTATGGCAAAGGATAGATCTGGAACGCCAAACAACATTAAGAAGAATCTTTACTATACAATGAAGGAGTCGTTAGACAAACTTGTTGACGCTTTGAAGTATGTCGCAAGATATCAGGTGAACTAATGGTAGAGAATTTTATTAAAAGCATAGCCAATCAAAAGAAGAAAACCTTAGTTGACTATAAGAAGTTTCTTTCTGATGTGGATGCTGCGTATGCAGAAACCAGGCCAAGCGAAAAGTTTCAAGTTAAGAAGACTTTTTCTCCAAGCACTTTAGGATACAATCACGGAACCTGTGCAAGGTTTTGGTGGTTGGCATTTACTGGTGGAGTTTGGAAGGAAGAAGTAAGTGGTAAGGCTATTGCCAATATGGAGAATGGAACCTATGCCCACTCAAGACTAGAAAAGTTTATTAGCAAGACAGAGTTCTTTAAAGAAAGTGAACGAGAAATCTTGTCTATAGATCCACCTATCCGTGGATTTGCTGACTTGATTTTAGAGCAAGACGGTGCAGAAGTTGTTGGTGAAATTAAAACTATCAAGGAGCAGTACTACCTCGATAAGGAAATGACCAGAACTCCTAATGATAGTCACTTGCTTCAGATTCTTATTTATATGAAGGTCCTAAAGGCTAAAGAAGGATTCTTAATGTACGAGAATAAGAATACACAAGACCTTATGGTTATTCCAGTGCATATGTCAAAACAGATGAAAGACTATATGGCTTATGTTTGGGAATGGCTTAGAGAAACAAACAAGGCATTTCAACTGGGGACTATTCCAAAGAATGTGTTTAGAAAGAATGCAAAGATTTGTGGTAAGTGTCCATTAAAAGATATGTGTAGAGAAGCAGCAGAGGGCACTATCGAGATCAAACCACTGGAGGTGTCAATTGAAAAAATGCTCTGAGTGTGGAATTGACTTTCAGTTTAAAACTCATAATCAGAAATATTGCTCTTACGCTTGTTGTCGTAAAGCAACTAACAAAAAGATTATGGAAAAGTACTATGAGAAAAAAGCAAGGCTAAACGGAGAAGAAAGATTCTGTAAGTGCAATGCTTTGATCAGTAGATATAATCCAGAAAATCTTTGTCAACTTTGTATGGAAAAAGATAAGAAAGAAAACAAGGCAGCAGTGAAGGAGGCTCTAAAACATGTCCAAAGATATGCAAACAAGGCAAGTAAGCGAGAAAGTTCTAGGCGTAGATTGCAGCACAAATAATTTAGCATGGTGTTTACTTCACAATGATGTTCCAGTATCGTACGGTAAAATTGAATTTGAAGGCAATGACATTTTCGATAAGATTAAAGACGCTAGCATTAAAGTTAAGTCTCTTAAAGATCTACTCGATTATGACTCCGTTGCTTTTGAGGGTGCAGTTTTCGTTAACTCCCCTAAGACAGCCACGCTTTTGGCTTATGTGTATGGTGCTAGTATTGGTGCTCTTATGAAGAATAAAAGTACTAAGATGATTACTGTAGTGCCAGTTGCGTGGCAAGCATTTATTGGCAACAAGCCATTGACCAAGATGGAGAAGTTGTCAGTAAACTCTATGAATCCAGGAAAGAGTGAATCGTGGTTAAAGAATGAACAAAGAAATTATCGTAAGAGAAGAACAGCCTCTTGGGTCAAACGGCAATTTGGTATTGAGGTTAGCGACTATGACGTGGCTGATGCTTTTGGCATTGCATACTATGGGTCTTATAAGGTAAACTCAAATGGGTAATACATTTTATAAAAACAGGTATTGGATGTGGCGTAGATACGTAACTCAAAAGGCTACTATTGACGAGATAGCAGACGAGTGTGGCGTATCACATCAGACAATTTATAGGTATTTAGTTGAATATGGATTTATTAAGGGAGGAAGAAAGTGGTCAAAAAATTGACAAATGCTAGTTTAGAAGATATAATGGAAGCGTTGCAAGGCGATAACAAGACTCAAGAGTTAATTGCAAATGAGACTTTAAGAATTGGATCACTCCTTGTAAACAAGAATAAGGCCTATGGAAATAGTGCCCTTGAACCTGTTAGAATCTTTAGTAGGGCTAACAGTATGGAACAACTTGCCGTCAGAATTGATGACAAGTTATCTAGACTTTCAAGAGGACACGAATACGTAGGGGATGACACACTAGATGATCTAGTTGGATACCTTGTTCTTCTATTAGTAGCAAGGAAGAGACAGAAGCAAGATGAGTGAAATTGAAGTAGCAGAACGTTCAGAAACTATTGCAAAGGTTGTTGAGGAATTCCTCAGAGGCAACACAAGCCCACTTGCAATTGGCAAAGCCCTTAATATGTCAAGAAACGAAGTTGTTGAGGCTTTGAATGAGTGGAGAGCAATTGTTAGCAATAACAGTACTGTTCACGAACGTGCCAGAGAGGCTTTATCTGCTGCAGACCAGCACTATGCAATGTTAATTAAAGAAGCATGGAGAACAATTGACGATGCAGATCAAGCAGGAGACTTAAGAACAAAAGCCACTGCGATCAAACTAGTTGCTGACATTGAAGGAAAAAGAATTGAGATGCTGCAAAAAGCAGGCTTGCTAGAAAACAATGAAGTCGCATCTATGATTGCAGAGACAGAAGAAAAGCAAGAAGTCTTAGCATCTATCCTTAGAGATGTAGTTGCTGACTGCGATAAGTGCAGATCTGAAGTTAGAAAGAGACTTGCAGATTACAGTGGCAAGGCAGAGATTATTCAAGTTTATCCAGCAAGGGCAGAGTAGTGACAGGATTTAATGACTTCCTAGATATTCTAGGTGGCGATGATTTTGATGAACGCCCAGTAATGATTGAAGAGTTTGTAACATCTACCAAATACTTAGACCTACCACCACTATCAGAATTACAATATCAATCTATTCGTGCAATGAGCCAGGTGTATAAAAAGTCAACCCTCATTAATCTATATGGCGAAGAAGAAGGACTAAAGCGTTATCAACAAACTTGCAATGAAGTTATCTTGCAGTTAGGAAAAGGATCTGGAAAAGACTATATGTCTACAATTGCTGTAGCCTATATGGTTTATTTATTGCTATGTTTAAAGGATCCAGCAAAGTATTTTGGAAAGCCACCTGGTGACTCTATTGATATTATCAATATTGCAGTTAACGCACAGCAGGCTAAGAATGTTTTCTTTAAAGGTCTTTCTAATAGAATTGAAAAGTCTCCTTGGTTTGCAAACAAATATATTAAGAAGGCTGACAGCATAGATTTTGATAAGAACATATCTTGTTACTCAGGCCACTCAGAAAGAGAAGCGTTTGAAGGATACAACGTTATTGCAGTTATCCTTGATGAGATTTCTGGATTCAGCCTAGACTCTACATCTGGAAATGACCAGGCTAAAACTGGAGATGCAATCTATGATATGTATCGTGCATCTGTAGACTCCCGTTTTCCAGACTTTGGAAAGGTAGTCCTGCTATCGTTCCCAAGATATAAGGGTGACTACATTCAGCAAAGATACGAAGCCGTGGTGGCAGATAAAGAAGTTGTAATGAGATCCTATGAGTTTATCCTAGATGAAGAACTAGGAGACGCAGAAGGAAACAAGTTTACTATTGAATGGGAAGAAGACCATATTAATGCATACAAGATTCCAAAGGTCTTTGCAATGAAGAGACCTACTTGGGAGGTTAACCCAACAAGAACTATTGATGACTTTAAGGTAGCGTTCTTTACAAATCCAGCAGATGCATTATCTCGTTTTGCTTGTATGCCATCAGAAGCAATTGATGCATTCTTTAAGTCCAGAGAAAAGATCGAAACTGCATTCTCAGAATTTGATCCAATTACAGACGATGGTAGATTCCACGATTGGTTTAGTCCAGAGGATGAAAAGGAATATTTTATTCACGTCGACCTTGCCCAAAAGCATGACCATTGTGCTGTCACTATGGCACACATTGACAGATGGGTTTATATTAAACAGTTTAATAACTATGAGCAAAAAGTCCCAGTTGTTAAAGTCGACTTTGTTAAATACTGGACACCTAAGCCAAACGAGGCAGTCAGTTTTACTGAGGTAAAAGAGTTTATCATTAACATTAGAAGAATGGGATTCCCATTAAGAATGGTTACGTTTGACCGTTGGAACTCATTTGAAATGATGACGGACCTTAAAGCAGTCGGTATTTATACTGAGAATTTGTCTGTGGCAAAGAAGCACTATGAAGATATGTCTATGGTTATATCTGAAGAGCGTGTTAAGGGACCAAGAATTGAATTGTTAATTAATGAATTATTAAGATTGCGAATCATTAAGGATAAGGTGGATCACCCAAGAAAAGGCTCTAAAGACCTTGCAGACGCCACCTGTGGGGCAATCTACAATGCACTTACAAGAAGCACCAGAACAGAGTTCGGTGATATTGAAGTCCACACTTACGCAGATAATAAAAGAGATAATCGTCTTGAAGAAGAGAAGAGAATGAAAAAAGAAGGAGTTACCCATACACCTAGATATCCAATGCCAAATGACATTGAAGATTATCTAGGATCATTACGCATTGTCTGATAGGATGTTAATGAAAGGGGGTGCTCACTTTGGGTCTACCAATTACAAATGGCAAAATTACTACACCTTACAAGAAACTTGGTAAGATGTGGAGCAAAGGCTACCACACAGGTGTGGATTTTGCAGTTCCAGGAGGAACACCAATTGTTGCAGTAGCAGATGGAAAGATTGAAAATGCTAACTGGGGAGCCAGTTATGGTACACAATTAGTACAAAAAGTTTCAGGTGGTTGGGTAATTTATGCTCATCTATCTGCAGCAGATGTCAAGCCTGGTGCTACAGTAAAGAAAGGACAGGTCATAGGAAAATCTGGGAATACAGGAAATTCTTCTGGTCCTCATCTTCACTTTGAAATGAGATCAAATATTAAATGGAGTGCTGGACAGGATATTGATCCTGCAGCAATTCTTGCATCTTAATCAATTAACAAAATAGGGTAGTGGGTTTTCTGAACTCACTATCCTATTTATTGTATAATTAACTTGTATGTCATTCTTATGGCATCTAGGAGAAAAGGATTAAGAGATTAGTACTAAGGTCAGCATTTATAACAACATTGTTGGTGTTTTGGCTACTACTATTATCACAAAAAGAAGCCTACGCTGAAGAAGTTACCACTGTCCAAATAACCCCCTCAGAATCATCTACTGCCACAACTATAATCTTAACGCCAACAGCCACTATAGAGGCAGCCCAGGTTGCTATAACTCAGGCTGAAACAGCAACGGCGTTGATCCAAACACAAGCAACAGCCATCACACAGCCTACAGAGACTGTTACAGCCACTATCACAGAGGCTCAGAACTCAATACAACAGGCCAAGGCAGTAGTTGATAGTGCTACTGTGGCTATTGCTAATCAAGAATCTGCAACCGTTGTAGCAAATGCAGCAGTGCAAGAAAAGAATATAGCCCTTGCAAATGTAGAGACAGCCACTGCTAGGGTCAATACTCAAACTCAAATTGTAGCCTCAGACAGTGCAACTGTAACATCTGCTCAGGCTGCAGTTAATGCTTCAGTAGTTGAAACTGTTGTAAACGGTGTCAAGGCAACTACCTACGAATACAGTGGAAATCCAAACGCTCAACTACCTACAGCAAGCACAACCCCACTTTCAACAACAACTGTTGCATCTCTTTCTCATGTTTGGGAAGGTGGTCAGGTTCTTAACTCAGGAAAAGTTGACCGAGTTATAGTTAAGTTTGAAGGAACCATCACACTTCCAGAAGAAGCAGCCCTAGTTAGATATAACACATATGCAGATGATGGAACTAGACTTTATATTGATGGTCAGGTAGCAATTAACAACTGGGTAGATCAAGGAACATCTTATAGTCCTTATAGCCAAACATATGATGTTTCTACAGACAAGAAGCAAGATTTTGTTCTTTGGTATTATGAAAATGGTGGAGGGGCAGAAGTTCATTTAGGATGGTTAATTTTTCGTGCTAACGGAACTGGTTACTTTACATTTCCACAGGCATCAGCATTTTCAACCATCACAACAACTCAAGATCCAGCATTGGTTCAAGCACTGGAGACTGCCAAGCAGACTCTTGTAACAGACACTCAAGTTTTAAATACATATATTGGACAACAGACTAGTGCACAAAATATTGCAACACAAAAAAATGAGTCTGCAACAGTAGCAATAAATAATTTAACATCTGCTACCAATGCAACAACTCAAGCAATCTCAGCAATTGCTCCTGCTATTTCAAATATGAATGCTGCAGTTTCAGCAGCAGATGCAGCAGTTGATAGCAAACTAGCAGAAGAAGAAGCAGCACGACAGGCTGCTGCAGCAGCAGAGGCTGCAAGACTTGCTGCAATCGCAGCAGAGAATGCACGTATTGCTGCAGAGCAAGCATATCAAGCAGAACAAGCAAGACTTGCTGCAGAGGCAGCAGCAGCAAAAGCAGAAGCAGATAGAATCGCAGCAGAGGAAGCAGCAGCCAAAGCAGAGGCTGATCGTATAGCAGCAGAAGAGGCTGCAGCAAAAGCAGAGGCTGACAGAATTGCTGCAGAAGAAGAAGCAGCAAAGGCAAAGGCTGATGCTGAAAAAGCAGAGGCAGAAAGATTAGAAGCAGAAGCAGAGGCAGCACGACAGGCAGAGGAAGATGCAAAGGCTGAAGCAGAAGCAAAGAAAGCAGAAGAAGAGGCTGCTAAACAAGCAGCAGAAGATGCTAAAGCAGAGGCTGAAGCAAAAGAAAAAGAATTAGAAAACGCTAAGGCTGAGGAGGAAGCAGCAAAGGCTGAAGAAGAAAAACTAGATAAGATTCTTGAAGATGCAAAAGAAGGTAAGGAATTAACTGAAGAACAAAAAGAAGTTGTTGTTGCTTCGTTGCTTGAAGATCTCAAGCCTGGAGAATCTTTATCTGCTGCAGATATTAAAGCATCTGGAGTTTCTTATTCAGACCTACCACCTTCAACACCAGTTGAAGTTCGTACAGATGAAAACGGAAACGCATTAATTATTACAGCCCAGGTTGCTGCAAATGTTGAACTTGTTCAAGATCCAGGTGCATTATTAGAAGCAGCGTTTACAGATCCAGGAGCAGCATTAGCAGCACTAGGAAGTATTGGTGCAGATATGACTGCAGAAGAAAGAGAAGAGGCTACAGATATGGTTGTAGCAACAGTTGTGGCAACGGGAGCAGCATTGAATGCTGTTGGCCTTGCAGCAGGTGGTTCTTCACCAGCAGGTGGTGGATCATCAGGTGGTGGA
>Ga0315899_10000371_pt1 | contig 54913 bp, 45 predicted proteins | sample LakEriMetagenome_2_FD_203518 | JGI IMG/M metagenome (GOLD analysis project Ga0315899, IMG submission 203518) | Freshwater fungal communities from buoy surface, Lake Erie, Ohio, United States - Buoy 4 MA112 | ecosystem: Environmental > Aquatic > Freshwater > Lake | place: USA: Lake Erie, Ohio... | reverse complement strand
GCGCTTCGGGCTCTTCCTGCCGCCGCAGGCCGCGCACGGTCGCGTGCCGGCGATGTGGTGGCTGTCGGGGCTGACCTGCACCGAGGAGAACTTCGTCGTGAAGGCGGGCGCGCAGCGCGTGGCCGCCGAGCTCGGGATGGCGCTGGTCGCGCCGGACACCAGCCCGCGCGGCATCGAGCTGCCGGGCGATCGCGACAGCTGGGACTTCGGTCTCGGCGCGGGCTTCTACGTCGACGCGAGCCGCGAGCCGTGGTCGCGGCACTACCGGATGCGGTCCTACGTCGTCGACGAGCTGCGCGCGCTGGTCGAGGGCGAGTTCCCGGTGGACGCCGCGCGTACCGCGATGTCCGGCCATTCGATGGGGGGACACGGCGCGCTCACGATCGCGCTGTCGAACCCGGGCTGGATCCGCTCGGTGTCGGCGTTCGCGCCGATCGCCTCGCCGACGCGCTGCCCGTGGGGCGAGAAGGCGTTGTCGGGCTACCTCGGCGAGGACCGCGCCGCGTGGGCGGCGTACGACTCGACCGAGCTGCTGCGCACGCGCGGCTGGGCGGGGCCGCCGATCCTGGTCGACCAGGGCACGGCCGACCCGTTCCTCGCGGCCCAGCTCAAGCCGGAGCTGCTCGAGCAGGCCTGCGCCGACGCGAAGGTGCCGCTCGAGCTGCGCCGCCAGGACGGCTACGACCACGGCTACTTCTTCGTGTCGACGTTCGTCGAGGACCACCTGCGCCGGCATCGCGCGCAGCTCTGAGGCGACCCCGGCGTCGGGCCGGCACCCGCCTCGCGAGACGCGTCCTGTCTCGTTGACCTGGATCATGCCCTCGGACGTGCCGACCGGCATCCTGCGCCGATGCACCTCCATCGCGATCCGGGCGGCTCGCGCGCCGTCTCGCGGCTTCGCGCCCGGGCGCTCGCACGGCTTGCCGGCGTCGCGCTCGCGACATGCCTGCTGCAGGCCTGCAGCAGCGGCACCTCCGCACCGTCCGATCCGGTCACCGGCCTCGCCGCGGACCTGCCCGTGCTGCTGTCCACCGACAACGGTGCCCGCCTCTACTACGCGGCGCCCGCGTCCGCCGAGGTCGAGATCCGGCTCGATCGGCCGTCGGGCCCGCTCGTGGCGCGCCTGCCGGGCGGTCGCGGCCACGCGGCCACCGGCCCGTGGATCCGCGACGGCATGCGCTTGCACCTGCAGGACGTGACCGACGGGCGACCACTCGCGTCGCGGCACACGCTCGCGACCGCGGTGGCGACCGTCGACGCGGGCACGCCGGGCCGGCCCGGGACGGCCTTCGGCGCGACGCCCGGTGTGGTGCCCGACCCGCAGGACACCGGACGCGGCGCCACGACGCTCCACTGGAGCGCACCGGACGCGTCGGAGGTGCAGGTGCGCACGGGCGCGCCCGACGGCCCGCTGCTCGCGTCCGGCCCCGCGGTCGGATGGCTGCACACCGGTCCGACGATCGCCGACGGCACGCGGTTCTACCTGCAGGACGCGAGCGCCGACGACCCCGGCTCGGGCGCGGCGACGCTGGCCGTCGCGACGGTGGACCTGCAGCCCGCGCGGCAGCGCTACATCGCCTTCTGGACGCCCGACGAAGGCGTGCTGGTGCACAGCCGCGACTCGATGCACCGGCTGGGCGCGATCCCGCCGCAGGCGCTGCCCCCCGGCACGACCGCGCTGGACATGCAGCCGGGGCCCGACGGCGAGCGGCTCTACCTGCTGGGCTCGGACTTGCGCTACCACGTGCTCGATCCCGCGTCGGCAACGGTGACCGGCTCGTTCCCGGTCGGTTCCGGATCGCGCTCGTTCGGCGTGATGCGCGGGCCGACGGGGCGGCCGCTGCTGGTCGCCGCGCCGGACGCGCAGGGCGTCGTCACGATCGTCGACCCCGCGGACGGTACCCTTGTCGCGCGGCTCGCCTGCGACTGCAGGGACAGCGTCTCGGGCATCCTGATCGACCCGCTCCGGGGCGTGCCGCACTTCGTCTCGAAGGCGCCGAGCGACCCGCCGCTGCCGTTGCCGCCGCCGCAGATCCTGCCCAGCGGCCTGACGCTGCACTCGGTCACGTCCGACCTGCGGATGGGCACGCCCTTCCCGCTGCCGCTGCCCGACTGGGGACCGGGCGCGCGGTCCGAGCTGTCGGAGGCCCGCTTCGTGTTCCTGAACGCCGGCGCCTCGGGCACGGTCCTGGCCACCTGGTGGCGGTTCCCGATGGCATCACGCCCGCCGCCACGTCCGGCCGACGTCACCGCGCACGACATCGCGCTGCGGACCACGACCACGCTCGCTGCTTCGTTCAGGGTCGACGCGGCGCCCGATCCCCGCGTCGCGGTGCCGCAGCTCGCGTCGCCCGACGGGCTGCAGGTGTACGCGCAACCGCAGGCGACGATCAGGGACGCATACGGGTACGTGCATGGCGTGGCGCCGGACGGCCTGCTGCGTTTCGCCGCCGAACCGGGCGCGGCCCCACCGCGCTTCGCCCCGGCTGCCGAGTTGGCGCGGTCCGATGCGCGCACCGTGCTCACGCCGCCCCTCGCGCTCGACGAGCGGTTCGTCTTCTTCGGGCAGGTCGACATCGTCGGCTCGGGCGCGTCCGAGACCCCGACCCGGCCCACGGGACCGTTCTTCCTGCACCGCGCGGACCGGACGACGCTCGCGCCCGTCGGGCCGCCGCGGCTTGTCGTGCACGCCACACCCGAATTCGCGGCGCGTACCCCGCTCACCGGGCTGTCGCTCGGCTCGTACGCGTGGTCGCCTCGCGAGGCGACGGGGCGCTAGTCCCGCGGGCCGTGCACCGGCGCCGCGGTGCGCTTCGGCGCCGCGAGAACCCGCCGGCGGCCCGGGGTGAACGTCCGATCGCTCGGGGGATGACCCGAGCTCGGAGCGCGCCGCCTAAGTCGTCTCGCCGATCGGGCCGATCCGCGGACCGGCGGCCGGTGCCGCGCCGGCGACCCGCGAGCGCGGCAGGCGCATCGTGAACGTCGCGCCGTGCCCGAGCCCTTCGCTCGCGGCCTCGAGCGTGCCGTCGACCTGGGTGAGCAGACCGAACACCCGCTGCGGCATGCCGGCCTCGATGCCGACGCCGGTGTCGGACACCGCCACGACGACCGACCCGGTCTGCAGCGACGCTCGCAGCGTGATGCGGCCGTTCGGCGCGGTGTACGTGGCCGCGTTGTTGAGCAGGTTGGCCAGGACCTGCGACAGCCTTGCGCCGTCGGCGTACAGCCAGACCGGTTCGTCGGGCAGCTCGACGTCGAGCGCGTGCCCGCCCGCCTCGACGGCCGGGCGGCTCGCCTCGAGCGCGGCCTCGACGACCGCGGCCAGCGTCACCCGCTCGGAGCGCCGGGCGCCATGGCACGCCGGGTGCCGCACGCCTCGCGAGGCCGCTCGATGCGGGTCGACCGTCCCTGACGGATCCGCGCCGCGGCTCCATGGATCTCCCGCCCCTGCACTGTCCGACGATCCGCCGGTCGGCCCGGCGGCACGGACCTTGCAGGTGCCGCGGACCCGGTCGGCGCGGGCCGCGCCGCTCACGCGTAGTCGAGCGGCGTGGCCTTCCCGCCGAAGGCACGATACGAGAACACCGTGTAGCCGACGATCGTCGGCACGGTGATCGCGCAGCCGACGGCGATGACCGCGAGCGCCTCGGTCGCGCTCGCCGCCTTTCAGAAGAACGCCATCGTGCGGACCTCGATGCTCTCGCGCTGCATCGCGTCCGGCGGCGAGGTCGGGTCCTCGAACGCGCTGTGCCCCATGAAGCGCGCGCGGCCGTCGGTCTCGGAGTCGTAGGTCTTCAGCAGCAGCGCGCGGTCGGCCTCCATCAGCGGGAAGTAGACCCAGCGGTGCGTGGGCGAGTACCGCATCACGTAGATCTCGCCGGTGCGCTCGCGGTACTTGAGGTCCATCCGCAGCATGTCGTCCGGCGCGTGAGTCGTCGCGTCGCACATCGCGAGCGGCAGCTCCTCGACGCGGCTGTGCAGCGGCTTCCAGACGTTGTAGAACGCGACGCGGCGCGACAGCAGCTCGTCGGCCTCCTCGGGGAGGATGTCGCGCACGCGCTGCGGCCCGCTGTCCACGGTGTAGTCGCTGTGCACGAGCAGCACCGCGGGCCGCTTGATCGTGGTCTGCACCTTGAGGTCGGCGGGCAGGCGGCGGCGGATCGTGTGGTCGAAGACCACGACGCGCCGCGCGCCGGTGTGCGCCCTCACGAAGTCGACCACCTGCGGGTAGAAGCGCGCGTGCACCGACGGCTCGTCGTCGAACGCGTCGAAGCGTCCCTCGAACCGATGGATCTCGAAGCCCTCGCGGTCGGCCGAGAGCGACGCGGCGCGCGGCCAGCCGTCCTCGATGTCGACCTCGCGGCCGTCGGTGCCGGGCGGGTTGAGCTTCACCCCGGGGTCCGGCTCGTAGAAGTAGTAGTCGGGGGGCACGCCGTTGTCGACGGTGTACTGCATCGTCGCGCGGACGGTTCGGGGTGCGCTCATCGTTCGGGGTCCGGTGCGATGGGTTCAGTTCAGCGGCTTGGAGACGAAGCCTTCGTCGACGTTCGTGCGGCGCCAGCAGGCGAGCGGCTCGACGCGCTCGAGCATCCAGCGCTTGAGGTTCGGGTGGTCGGCGAGCGGCAGCTTCTGCCAGCCATGCAGGTGCATCGGCGAGGCGAGCGCGATGTCGGCGATCGTGGGCGCGGACGTGCCTGCGACCCAGTCGTGCTTCGCGAGCCGCGCGTCGAGGATGCCGGCGAGCTTGTGGAAGTTCTCGGCCTGCCCGGCGAGCACCTGCGCGTCGGCGGCCCCGCCGAGCAGCGGCTTGACGCAGTTCTCGACGAGGAACACGTAGCACGACGGGAACCAGCTCGACGACTCCCAGAGCAGCCAGCGGTTCACGTCGGCGCGCGTGCGCAGGTCGGTGGGATAGGCCGACGCGTTGCCGACCTTGTCAGCCGCGTACTGCAGGATCGCGTTCGACTCCCACAGCACGAAGTCGCCGTCCTTCATCGCGGGGATCGACGCGTTGGGATTCAGCGCGAGGTAGGCGTCCGACTTCTGCTCGCCCTTGAAGTAGTCGACGTGCTTGAGCTCGTACGGGGCGCCGACGAGCTGGAGCCCGGCGAGCACCTTGCGGCAGTTGACGGTGATCGGGTCGGCGTAGATCTGCATCGCGGGTCTCCTCAGGTGTGTTGGGACGGCGATCGGGCGCCGCCCGCGACGCAGTGTCGGCGACTTGACCGGGGAGGAGAAAGCCGGTCGAATGCGAACCGATCGTCCGCGAATCGAGAACGATGGTCATCACCACCGACATGCTCGGCGCGTTCGTGAAGGTCGCGCAGACGTTGAGCGTCAGCAGCGCCGCGGCCGAACTCGGCGTCGGCAAGGGGCTGGTCAGCAAGCGGATCGCGCAGCTCGAGACACTGGTCGGCGCGACGCTGTTCAGCCGCAGCACGCGGCGCGTGTCGCTGACCCCGGCCGGCGAGGCCTACCTCGACGGCGCGCGGCGGGCGCTCGCCGAGATGGCCGCCGCCCAGGAGCGGGTGCGCGACCTGCGGGCGCAGCTCACCGGCGACATCCGTCTGACCGCGCCGGTCTCCTGGGGGCAGCGGGTGCTGGCGGCGCGGCTGCCCGAGTTCCTGCGCGCGCATCCGGGCATCGGCATCGAGCTGCAGCTCGTCGACCGCGTGATGGACGTCGGTCGCGAGCGGATCGACGTCGCGCTGCGCTGGTCGAACGCCCCGCCGTCCGCCGGGCTCGCGTCGACACCAGTCGCGGAGGTGGGCTGGCTGCTCGCCGCCTCGCCCGCCTGGCTCGAGGCCGCGGGCTGGCCGCGCGAGCCCGAGGACCTCGCCGCGCACCCGGGGCTGTGCTACTGGCGCGAGAGCGCCGACGACCAGTGGCGACTCGCGCGCGCCGACGGCAGCGCGCGGCGGCAGGTGCGCGTGGCCGGCCGCTACCACGTCGACAACCCGGAGGCGGTCGCCGAGGCGGCGCTCGCCGGTCTCGGCGTCGCGATGCTGCCCGACTACCTGTGCACCGCCGCGCTGCGTGACGGGCGGCTGGTGCGCGTGCTGCCCGAGTGGACGCCGGTGACCAAGTTCGGCACGCGGATCACCGCGGTGGGCGCACCCGAGCGGATGGGGCTCGCCCGCGTGCGCGCGCTGCTGAGGTTCCTGCGGAACGGGACCGCCTCCTGAGCGGCGTGCTCGCCGGTGCGCCCGGCGCGGTGATAGGGTTCGGACGATGGACGCGCGCGCTTCGAACCTGCTCGTGGGCACCGCCTGCTACCTGCTCGCGAGCCTGCTCTGGGGCCTCAACATCCCGCTGACGGCGTCGCTCCTCAAGGTGTTCGACCCGCTGTGGCTGTCGCCGTACCGCTACCTGATCGCCTCGACGGTGCTCGGCGCGTGGGTGCTCGCCACGCTCGGTGCCGGCGCGCTGCGCTCGCCGATCCCGCTCGCCCGGGTCGCGCTGCTCAGCCTCGCGATCGCGGCATTCCTGCTCACGTTCAACCTCGGGCTGATGCTGACCCATCCGGTGACCGCTGCGGCGGTGATCGCCGGCTCCCCGGTCTACGTCGCCGTCGTGTCGCGGGTGATGACCGGCGCGCGGCTCGCGCCTGGCTTCGTCGGCGCGACGCTGCTGACGATCGTCGGCGCCGGCATCGCGATCGCCGGGCGCGCCGACGCGCGCGGGCCCAGCCTGTCCGGCGGCGAGCCGCTGCTGGTCGCCTCGATCGGCTTCTGGACGGTCTACTCGATCCTGTCGCAGCGCTGGTTCGCGCCGCAGGTGCCGCAGCTGCGGCGCACCTTCCTGACCTCGCTGTGCGCGATCCCGTGGCTGCTCGCGATCTGGACGTTCGCGCGCGCACTCGGCTGGGTCGGCGCGCCGTACCTCGCGCCCGCGGGGCGCGACCTCGTCTACCTGCTGGTGACCGCGGTCTTCTGCACCGCGCTCGCGGTCGTCGCCTGGAACGTCGGCGTCGCGCGGCTCGGCATCGCGGCCGGCGGGCTGTGGCAGAACGCGGTGCCGGTGTTCGCGGTGCTGATCTCGCTGCTGGTGTTCGGCGTCGTGCCGACCGGCGCGCAGGTGCTCGGCGGTGCGGTGGTGATGGCGGGCGTCGCGTGGATGCAGTGGCACACCGTGCGCGCCTCGCGCGCACCGGCGGGCGCGGCGGCCTGAGCAAGGCGCTCCCCGTGTCGTGGCGATCGGTGCGGGTGCAAGGACCCCGCGCCACGCGAGGCGCTCAGCGGCGCGCGCGCCAGGCCGTCGAGGCGGCCCCCGCCGCCGCGAGCGCGGCGCCGGCGAGCAGCGCGTGCGCCGCGCCGATCGCCTGGCCGACCCAGCCGAAGAAGAGGCTGCCGAGGGGCGTCGCGCCGATGAACATCGCGGTGTAGATCGCGAGCACGCGGCCGCGCTTGTCGTCGGGCACGCGCAGCTGGATCGTCATGTTCGTCGACACCGCCTGCGCGATCGTGCCGAGCCCGACCGCGACCATGCCGACGACCGACAGCGGCATCCATGTGCTCGATGCGAACGCGGCGAGCCCGGTCGCGGCGATCGTGTTGCCGGCGAGGGCGATCCGCGGCAGGTCGTCGCGGCCGCGGCGCGCGGCGAGCGACATCGCCGCAGTCATCGCGCCGAGCCCCGCGCTCGAGACGAACATCCCGACCCACTCGGGGTGCGCGCCGTGCAGCTCGGCGACCGCGGCCGGCATCAGGTGCACGTACGGGCCGACGCCGAAGCCCAGCAGGAAGACGCCCGCGAGCAGCCGCGCGATCGTCGGGTCGGCGAACGCGAAGCGCCAGCCCTCGAGGTACTGGCGCAGGAACGAGGCCTCCTTCGCGCGGACCGCGTGCGTCTCGTCGGTGCGGATCCGCGACAGCTGCAGCAGCGTCGCGCAGAGCGTCAGCGGGTGCAGCAGGAAGCACGCGGCCTCGCCGACCGCGCCGATCAGCAGGCCGCCGATCGCCGGGCCGACGAAGCGCGCGGTGTTGAGCGCGCTCGAGTGCAGTGCGACCGCGTTCGGCAGCGCCGCGCGGTCGGTGACCAGGTCGGACAGGAACGCGTGCCGGATCGGGATCTCGCAGGCGAACATCAGGCCGCGCAGCGCGGCGATCACGACGAGGATCGTCGGGGTCACGTGCCCGGTCCAGGTCAGTACCGCGAGGAGCAGACCGAGCAGCGCGACCGCCGACAGCAGGCCGATCAGCATCCGTCGCCGCGGGTAGCGGTCGGCGAAGAGCCCGGCGACCGGCGAGACCAGCATCGCCGGCGCGAGCTGCGCGAAGCCGACGACGCCGAGCAGCGCGACCGAGCCGGTGAGGCGGAACGCGAGCCACGCCATCGCGATGTTGTGGGCGAAGCCGCCCACCAGCGCGATCGCCTGGCCGGTGAAGTAGCGGCGGAACTCGCGGTGGGCGAGGGCGGGGAAGCGTCCGGGCATCGCGCTGATGATGCCCCGGCCGCGCGGGGCGCGTCCGTCCGCGCGCCCGCGCGTGGAACCCGGTCAGCCGATCGCGGCGCGCAGCCTCGCGGCCAGCGCGACCAGGGCGCGGTCCGTGCCAGCCGGCCCGAGCAGCGACACGCCGATCGGCGCGCCGCCGTCCGCGACGGGCCAGGGCAGGCTCACCTGCGGCAGCCCGGCGATCCCCGCGATGCAGGTGATCGCCTGCGTGCGCGCGCGGATCGCGTCGACGGTCGATGCGTCGTCGTCGCGGCGCGGCGCGACCGACGCGGCCGACGGCAGCACGGCCACGCCGTCGTCGCCGAGCAGCGCGCGAACGCGGGCGCGGATCGCCGCGAGCACGGCGCGCGCGGCGGCCGCGTCGGCCGCGGGGATCCGGCGTGCCGCGTCCCAGCGGCCGGCGATCGCGTCGCCGAACCGAGGGTGGTGCCGCTCGATCCAGCCGCCGTGCACCGACCAGGCCTCGTGGCTGCTGACGGTCGCATAAGTGCGGCGCCAGTCGTCGAGCGACGCGTCGTCGGCGGTCGTGCGGACCGTCGCGGCCGGCGTGCCGAGCAGCGCGGCGAGGACCGACTGCGCGTGCGCGAGCGGCCCGGCGAACGCGGGCTCGGCGAGCGCCCGGGCGTCGTCCAGCCGCAGCACGCGTCGGGGCGTCCAGCCGGCCGCGTGCGGGTCGCGGTCGGTCTGGCCGAGCAGCACGTCGGCCACGCGGCCGAACACCGCCGCATCGTCCGCCAGCCAGGTCGGCGTGTCGAACGACGGGCACAGCGGCACCAGCCCGTCGACGGACAGTCGACCGTGGGTCGGCCGCAGCCCCCACAGCCCGCAGTAGCTCGCCGGCACGCGCGTCGAGCCGCCGGTGTCGGTGCCGAGCGCGACGTCGACGAGGCCCGCGGCGACTGCGCTGGCCGAACCGCTCGACGAGCCGCCGCAGACGCGCTCCGGCGCGCGCGCGTTGACCGGCGTGCCGTAGTGCGCGTTGGCGCCGTGCAGGCTGAACGCCAGCTCGTCGGTCAGCACCTTGCCGACGAGGGTCGCGCCCGCCGCCGACATCGCGGCCACCAGCGGGGCGTCGGCCGTCGCGGGCGAGTGCGTCGCGAGCCAGGTCGGGTTGCCCGCGCCGGTGGGGTGCCCGACGACGTCGAACAGGTCCTTCGCCGCGAAGCGCAGGCCGGCGAGCGGCCCGGCCGCGGCCGCCGCGCGGACGAACCGGCCGTGCGGAACCCAGGCGCCGACGGTGTCGTCGATGGGGAAGGCCGCGTCTTCGCGAAGGTCGGGCGATGCGGACGGTGTCGGGGTCGGGGTCATGGTTCGGGGCTCGGAGGCGTCGCATATCGTAGCGGTCATCGCCTCCCGACGGAGCCGGACGACATGGGCCGCATCGACGACAGAATGCGGGCGCTCGGCATCGAGCTGCCGCCGCCGTGGACCCCGCGCGGCGGGTGCCCGCCGTTGCGCCGCGACGGCCACGTCGTCCGGCTCTCCGGCCAGGTCTGCGAGCGCGCGGGCATCGTGGTCTGCGAGGGACCGGTCGGCGACGGCGGCACGACGATCGAGGCGGCGCGCGAGGCGCCGCCGGAGCGCGGGACGTCGGCGCGACGAACGACGGCGCGCGAGGCGACGCCTGGCTAGGCGCGTCGCTTCGGACCCGGGCCGGCGCGCCTCGTCGGCATCGCATCCGACGAGGGCGTGGCCGCCGCCCGACCCGCCGTGACCTGCCGCGGCAGCGGCAGCGCCGTCTTGTAGCGCACCTGCTTCAGCGTGAAGCTCGAGCGGATCTTCTCGACGCCGGGGATCGGCGAGAGCCGCTCGAGGATGAAGCGCTCGAGCGCGCGGATGTCCGGCACGACGACGCGCAGCAGGTAGTCCGCGTCGCCGGTCATCAGGTAGGCCTCCATCACCTCGTCGTGCGCGGCGATCCGGCGCTCGAACTCGGCGAGGGTCGCGGTGTTCTGCTCTCGCAGCGAGATCGAGATGAACACCGACACGCCGAGCCCGAGCGCCTCGGGGTCGACCAGCGCGACGTAGCGCCGGATCGTGCCGGCGCGCTCGAGCGCGCGCACGCGGGCGAGGCAGGGCGAGGGCGAGAGGTTCACGCGCCGCGCGAGCTCGACGTTCGACAGCGAGCCGTCGCGCTGGAGTTCGGCGAGGATCGCGAGGTCGATCGCATCGAGCGGCATGAAATTCCGTAAGCGGTCTTTTTGGAAGCACGACATGCTGCCACGGCTCGATCCGGCCGCCAAGCGCGGCACCAATGACCGCCGCGGGCGGCATACGATGGCGGGTCCGCCCAGGAGACCCTCCCGATGAACGCGCCGCTGCGCCTCGACGCGCTCCACCCCACGCCCGATGCCGACGCGGCCGGCGCGCCCGCCGCGCCGCGCGACGACGATCCGACCGAGACCGCGGAATGGGTCGAGTCGCTCGCCGTGGTCGTCGAGCAGGCCGGCCCGGAGCGCGCGCGCTTCCTGCTCGACGCGCTGCAGCGGCACGCGGCACGTCGCGGCCTGCGCTGGCGGCCCGCGCTGTCCACGCCCTACGTGAACACCATTCCGGTCGCCGAGCAGCCGCCGTTCCCCGGCGACCTCGAGGCCGAGCGCGAGCTGTCGGCGCTGATGCGCTGGAACGCGCTCGCGATGGTGGTCCGCGCGAACAAGGCCTTCGGCGAGCTCGGCGGCCACATCGCGTCGTACGCGTCGGCGGCGGACCTCTTCGAGACCGGCTTCAACCACTTCTTCCGCGCGCGGCGCGACGGCTTCCTCGGCGACCTCGTCTACTTCCAGCCGCACTCGGCGCCCGGCGTCTACGCGCGTGCGTTCCTCGAGGGCCGGCTGCGCGCCGAGGACCTCGCGCACTACCGCCGCGAACTGGCCGCGCCCGCGGCCGGCGCACGCGGGCTGTCGAGCTACCCGCACCCGTGGCTGATGCCCGACTTCTGGCAGTTCCCGACCGGCTCGATGGGCATCGGGCCGATCAGCTCGATCTACCAGGCGCGCTTCATCCGCTACCTCGAGCACCGCGGCCTGGTCGCGCCGCGCGGCTTCGACGGTTCGCGCGAGCACGCGATGCAGCGCAAGGTGTGGGGCATCTTCGGCGACGGCGAGATGGACGAGCCCGAGTCGATGAGCGCGCTGACGCTCGCCGCCCGCGAGCGGCTCGACAACCTCGTGTTCGTCGTCAACTGCAACCTGCAGCGGCTCGACGGCCCGGTGCGCGGCAACGGCCGCATCGTCGACGAGCTCGAGGCGCTGTTCACCGGCGCCGGCTGGAACGTGATCAAGCTGGTCTGGGGCAGCGACTGGGACGGGCTGCTCGCGCGCGACGTGCACGGCGCGCTGATCGACGCGTTCGACGGCACCGTCGACGGGCAGTTCCAGACCCTCGCCGCGACCGACGGCAAGTTCAACCGCGAGCGCTTCTTCGGGCAGAACGAGGCACTGCGCGCGCTGTCGCAGGGCATGACCGACGAGCAGATCGACCGGCTCACGCGCGGCGGCCACGATCCGGTCAAGCTGTACGCGGCCTACCACGCGGCCGCGCGCCACGTCGGCCAGCCGACGGTGATCCTCGCGCACACCAAGAAGGGCTTCGGCATGGGCCGCGCCGGCCAGGGCCGGATGACGACGCACCAGCAGAAGAAGCTCGACCGCGACGCGCTGCTCGAGTTCCGCGACCGCTTCCGCCTGCCGATGACCGACGAGCAGACCGAGTCGCTCGAGTTCGTGAAGCCCGGCGACGACGCGCCGGCGATGCGCTACCTGCACGAGCGGCGCGCGGCGCTCGGCGGCGCGCTGCCCCGCCGCGACCCGTCGTGCGACGTGGTGCCGGTGCCCGCGCTCGGCATCTGGGCGGAGTTCGCGCTGAAGGCCGACGGCCGCGAGATGTCGACGACGATGGCCTTCGTGCGGATGCTCGGCGGCCTGCTGAAGGACCCGGCGCTCGGGCCCCGGATCGTGCCGATCGTCGCCGACGAGGCACGCACCTTCGGCATGGCGAACCTCTTCCGCCAGGTCGGCATCTGGTCCTCGGTCGGGCAGCGCTACGAGCCGGAGGACATCGGCTCGATGCTGTACTACCGCGAGGCGACCGACGGCCAGATCCTCGAGGAGGGCATCACCGAGGCCGGCGCGCTCGCGTCGTGGACCGCGGCGGCGACCTCGTACGCGGTGCACGGCCTCGCGATGATGCCGTTCTACATCTACTACTCGATGTTCGGCTTCCAGCGTGTCGGCGACCAGATCTGGGCCGCGGCCGACCAGCGCGCGCGCGGCTTCCTGATCGGCGCGACCGCGGGCCGCACGACGCTGGGCGGCGAGGGGCTGCAGCACCAGGACGGCAGCTCGCACCTGGTCGCCGCGACCGTACCGAACTGCCGCGCGTGGGATCCGGCGACCGCGGGCGAGCTCGCGGTGATCGTCGAGCACGGCATGCACGAGATGCTCGTCGAGCAGCGCGACGTCTTCCACTACGTGACCGTGGGCAACGAGAACCAGCCGCAGCCCTCGCTGCCGGAGGGCGTCGAGGCCGACCTGCTGCGCGGGCTGTACCTCGCGCGGCCGGCGCCGTCGACGCTGCCGGCGGACGCGCCGTGCGTCACGCTGATCGGCAGCGGCGCGCTGCTCGCCGAGGCGACGGCCGCGGCCGACCTGCTCGCGGCGGAGCACGGCGTCGCGGCCGAGGTGATGAGCGCGACCAGCTGGAGCGAGCTCGCGCGCGACGGCATGGCCTGCGAGCGGACCGCTCGTCTCGACGGCACGGCGGCGGTGCCGCAGGTCGCGCGACTGCTCGGCGGCTCGGACGCGCCGGTGATCGCGGTCAGCGACTACGTGCGCACGGTGCCCGAGTCGATCCGCGCGTTCGTGCCGCGCGAGCGCGGCTACACGACGCTCGGCACCGATGGGTTCGGGCGCAGCGACACGCGCGCCGAGCTGCGCGCGTTCTTCGAGGTCGACGCGGCGTCGATCGCGCTCGCGGCGGTGCACGCGCTGCACGCGCAGGAGCGGGCGGACGACGCGTCTCTGGCGAAGGCGAGGGCACGGGTCGGGGGCGGCGAGGCGCCCTGGCGGCGGTGAGCGGGCGGATCCGGCCGCGCCCCGGCGCGCGCGCCGGAGCCCGGGCGGGCCGGTCGCATGACCTGCCTCGACGCGGGGTCTGTCGGGTTCGGGCATGATCCGGCTGCCTCACGGAGCCGTATCCCCATGTCCTCCTTCCTGTCGATGCTCGACCGCCGTCTCGAACGCCTCTTCGCGCTGCTCTCCAAGAGCACGCTGACCAAGCGGCGAGAACGCTGACGCGTTCGGTCCAGGCCTCCTGGCGTAGCGCAGGGCAACGTGGCACCCTGGCCACGGGCTACGCTCGATCCTTGTATCGGATCGAGTACAGCCGACAGGCGATCAAGGCATTGCGTCGTGCGCCCGCGCCGGTGTCGTCGGCGATCCGCGAGGCGCTGGTGCGACTCGCGTCCGATCCCGACGCGGCCCGCAACGTCCGGCGACTCGTCGGAGTCGGCGCGTACCGCTTGCGCGTCGGCGACTGGCGAGTCGTCTTCGACCTCGACCGTGATGCGCTGCTCGTGATCGTGATCCGGATCGCCACGCGCGCGGAGGTCCACCGTTGAGTGTCCAGTTCATGCTGCAGGGGCGTCGGAGGATGTTCGCCGTCGTGCCGATCGACGAGTACCGGCGACTGGTCGCGCAAGCCGCCCGTGCGTCGGACGTCGCCGAGGTCAGGCGGTTGCGCCGTGCGCGTCGCGCCGGGCAGGCGCAGACGGTGCCGGCCGCGGTGGTCGACCGCCTGCTGTCCGGCGAGGCGGCGCTCCGCGTGTGGCGGGAGCATCGCGGCCTGTCCGTGCGCGGGCTGGCCGAAGCGGCCGGCATCTCGGCGCCGTACGTGTCGCGGATCGAGGCCGGGCGGCGGCGCCGCACGGTGGCCGTCCTCGCGCGGCTGGCCGACGCGCTGAGGGTGGACCTGGACGATCTCGCCTGACGCCGCTCAGATGCTCAGGTCCAGCCGGTTGTAGTCCTTCATCGTCGCGCGCGCCGCGTCGTCCCAGCGGTACGACGGGCCTGCGTCCGCATGCGGCCGATAGACGAAGGGCGTCTCGTCCGGGTACTTCTGCCGCCGCGCGTCGATGCCGTAGCCGATCACGCGCGCGCGCTCGCGGATCCGCGCCTCGTCGAACACCGCGGGCGCGGTGTGGATGCCGCCGCCCTGCACGCCGAGCACCGACCGGCGGCGGTGAAAGCCGAGATTCAGCGTGATCCGCCAGTCGGGGCTGGTGTTCGCGAACGAGCCGTGCACCGCCTGCCGATTGGTGATCGCGACGTCGCCGGGCGCGCAGACGATCGGCACCGCTTCGGGCAGGCGTTCGGAGCCGGCTTTCGCGCACATCGCCTTGATGTCGACGCGCCGGAGCTTGTGCGACCCGGGCACGACCCACACGCCGTTCGCGGGCGTGCAGCCGTAGACCTGCCCCATGAAGTTGAAGCCGTGCGTACCCTCGTCCCAGTCGGGCGCGTCCCAGTGGGTGACGCCGTCGCGGTGCCACGCGACCGAGGCGCCGAGCCCGGGGGCCTTGATGAACAGCGCCTCGTTGAACGGCACGAAGTCGTCGCCGTTGACCGCCGCGGCGACCGCGAGCAGGCCCGGGTGGCCGTAGACGCGCAGGTGAGCCTCGGAGAACTGCAGCGAGCCGAGGATCAGGTAGACGATCTCGTCGGGCGCGTCGGCGGCGGCCTTCGGCTCGTGCATCTTCACCGGATGGCGGCCGTTCGCGAGCGTCGTGCCGCCGAACGGATCGGCGAGCGGCTTCGACCAGAACAGCGTCGGCGCCGCGTTGTCGACGCCGATCGCGGGCCGGCCCTTCGCGTCGAGCGTCGCGCCCCGGCGCGCGGGCAGCCGCTCGAGCACGTTCTCGCGGATGTCGCGCTCGATGTCGGCGAGCTCGTCCGGCGGCAGCACCCCTGTGAAGACGTAGAAGCCGCAGCGCCAGTAGGCGTCGAGGATGTCGGGGTGCACGCGGCCGTTCGTGTCGAAGCGGATCGGCCCGCGGTTGCCGAGTGCCATCGCACGGGCCTCGCCCTCGCGCAGGTAGTCGCGCATCGCGCGGGCCTGGTCGTCGTCGTCGCGCGATGCGTCGTGCGTCGGGGTCCGCGTCGTGTCCGAAGCGCGCGTCGAAGTGCCGGTCTCCATCGTCTCCTCCTTGTCCTCGTGGCGCGCGGTGATCAGTCGGGCAGCGGGATCCGCTCGGTCTCGCCGTCGATCCGCGGGAACGCGTCGTCGCGCCAGCGCGCCTTCGCGGCCTCGATGCGCCCGCGATCGCTCGACACGAAATTCCACCAGACGAAGCGCGGACCGTCGAGCGAATCGCCCCCGAAAACGGCGACGCGGGCCGCGGCCGAGGTGCGCATCAGCGCGACCGCGCCCGGCTCGACGGTGGCGAGCCGCCCGGCGGGCACGGCGGTGCCGTCGAGCTCGACCGTGCCCTCGACGACGTAGAGCGCGCGCTCGACATGGTCGGCCGGCATCGCGAGCGACGCGCCCGCCTCGAGCGAGCCGACCGCATAGAGCGTCCGGCTCGCGACCGGCACGACCGAACGCAGCCCCCACGCGTCGCCGGCGACGATCGCGAGCCGCGCGCCCGGCGCCTCGTGGACCGGTACCTCGCCGGATGGCACGTGCACGAACGAGGGCGCGGCCTCCTCGTGCGCGCGCGGCAGCCCGACCCAGACCTGCAGCCCGTGCGAGCGCGCGGGCCCGCCGCGCTTCGCGCCGGGCGCGCGCTCGGAGTGGACGATGCCGCGCCCCGCGACCATCCAGTTGACCTCGCCGGGCCGGATCGACTGCACGCTGCCGAGGCTGTCGCGATGCAGGATCTCGCCGTCGAACAGCCAGGTGACCGTGGCGAGCCCGATGTGCGGATGCGGCCGCACGTCGGCGTGCTCGGCACGCGCGAGCGTCACCGGGCCGAAGTGGTCGAAGAACACGAACGGGCCGACGGTGCGGCGCGTGGCCACCGGCAGCGCGCGGCGCACCGCGAATCCGGGGGACAGCTCGCGGTGCGCGGGCTCCAGGACGGTGACGGTCATCGGCGACTCCGGGCAGGCACGCGTCCGAGTCTACGCCGTGGCGAGGCGCTCCAGATGCCACGCCTCGTCGCCGAGCAGGTTCGCGAAGCCGACCAGCCGCCGCGCGAGGTGCGAGATCTCCACCTCGTCGGTCATGCCGATCGCGCCGTGCAGCTGGATGCCGTCCTCGCCGCATCGACGCGCCGCCGGCGACACGAAGGCCTTGGCGAGCGAGACGGCGCGGCGCCGCGCCGCCGGCTCGTCGTCGAGGCGGGCGACCGCGGCGTCGGCGATCGAGCGCGCCTGCTCGACGTCGACGTAGAGGTCGACCAGCCGGTGGCGCAGCACCTGGTTCGACGCGAGCGGGCGGCCGAACTGGCGACGCTGCTGCAGGTAGGCCCGCGTGGTGTCGAGCACCGCGCGCATCGTGCCGGCGGCCTCGACGCAGGCGAGCGCGGTCGCGTGGTCGATCGCGCGCTCGATCGCGGGCCACGCGTCGGCGTCGCCGCCGAGCCGGGCCGCCGCACCGACGCGCACGCCGTCGAGCCGCAGGTCGGCGGCCTGGCGGCCGTCGTAGGTCGGCAGCGCGCGGCGCCCGAGACCGGGCGCGTCGGGTGCGACCTCGAACACCGCGAGGCCGTGCGGGGCGCGGGTGGGTCCGTCGGTCCGCGCGACGACGAGCAGTGCGTCGGCCGCGCCGCCGCCGAGCACCAGGGTCTTGGTGCCGTCGAGGCGCCAGCCATCGCCATCGCGCGTCGCGCGGGTCCCGACGTCGAACACGTCGTGCCGGCCCTGCGGCTCCCACGCGGCGAGCGCGGGCAGGCGCTCGCCGGCGGCCAAGCCCCGCAGCAGCGCGCCGCAGCGGTCGGCGGCGTCGCCCGCGGCGGGGTCGCGCAATGCGGCCAGCAGCGGCGCCGCGAGGCCCACGTGCGCGAGCCAGGGCTCGGGTGCGACCGCGCGGCCGAGCGCGTGCGCGACGACCGCCGCGTCGCCGGCCGTGCCGAGCCCGCCGCACGCCTCGGGCAGGCCGAGCGCCAGCCAGCCCATGTCGGCGAACGCGCCCCAGCGCGCGCGGGAGAAACCGTCCGGCCCGGCCGAGGCGGCGCGGCGCGCCTCGAACGTCAGGTCGCGCTCGACGTAGCGCGCCGCCGCGTCGCGCAGCATCGCGCGGGTCTCGTCGTCGCGGACGTCGGTGTCGGCGTCCATCGTCACAGCCCCAGCACCTGCTTGGCGAGCAGCTCGTGCTGGATCTCGCTGCTGCCGCCGGCGATCGTGTAGCCGCGCGTGACGAAGCGGCGCGACGAGGCGGCCGGCGCGTACGGATGACGCGCCCCGAGCGGCGGCGTCGCGGCATCGGGCAGCTCGTGCAGCGCGTCGCGGTCGAAGGGCAGCGTCTGCGGCCCGAGCGCGTCGACCGCGAGCGTCTCGATGTCCTGGATCAGCCGGCTGCCGACGAGCTTGAGCATGCCGGTCTCGGGCCCGAGCCGGCCGCCCGCCTCGGCCTGCAGCCGCATCCGCATCACGGTCGCGGCGAGTGTCTCCAGGCGCACGTCGAGCTCGGCGAAGCGGCGGCGGAACCACGGCCGCTCGGCGAGCGGCACGCCCGCCTCGCGCACCTCCGTGCCGATCGCGCGGACCTTGGCGAGGCGGCGCCGGTTCTCGGCGACCCGCGCGAGGTTCAGTCGCTCGAATTCGAGCAGCGACTTCGCGATCGTCCAGCCGCCGTGCTCGGCGCCGACGCGGTGCTCGAGCGGCACGCGCACGGCGTCGAGGAACACCTGGTTGAACAGGTGCCAGCCGTGCAGTCCGACGATCGGCCGCAGCGACACCCCGGGTGTCGCCATGTCGACCAGCAGGAAGCTGATGCCTTCCTGCGGCCGCGCCTGGGCATCGGAGCGCACCAGGCAGAAGATCCAGTTCGCGTGGTGCGCCGAGGACGTCCAGATCTTGCTGCCGTCCACGACGTAGTGCTCGCCGGCGTCATCGGTGCCGCGGACCGCACGCGTGCGCAGCGACGCGAGGTCGGAGCCCGCCTCGGGCTCGGAGTAGCCCTGGCACCAGACGTGCTCGAGCGACACCATCCGCGGCAGGAAGAAGCGCTTCTGCGCGTCGTCGCCGAAGCGGATCAGCACCGGGCCGATCATCTCGAAGGTGAGCCCGCCGTATTCGGGTGCGTGGCCGAGCACCAGCTCCTCCTGGAACGCCGCGCGGCGCGCCGGGCTCCAGCCGGTGCCGCCCCACTCGAGCGGCCAGTGCGGCACCAGCCAGCCGCGGTCGCGCAGCGCCGCCTCCCAGACGCGGACCTCGGCCTTCGACGGTTCGAGCCCGAGCCGCACCTTCTCACGCAGCGTGTCGGGGAGATGCCCGCGGACGAACGCGCGGACGTCGGCGCGGAACGCGTCGTCGGACGCGGGCCCGGCACTCACGGCCGCACCCCGCCGCGGAACGCGCGCCGCCCGATCGCCGCGCGGTGCACCTCGGATGCGCCGTCGTAGACGCGGAACGGCCGAAAGCGCTGCGCGATCAGCGCGAGCGGGTGGTCGGTGCACATGCCGACCGCGCCGGCGAGCTGGCACGCGCGGTCGGCGACGCGGTTCAGCGCCTCGGAGACGAACACCTTCGCCATCGACGAGTGATGGCGGATCGACGCGCCCTCGTCGAGCCGGCGCGAGACGTCGGCGGTCATCAGCCGGCACGCGTACAGGTCGATGTGCGCGTCGGCGACCATCGCCTGCACCTGCTGGTGCTCGGCGAGCCGCGCACCGAACGACTCGCGCCGCGCGCACCAGTCCTGCGCGATCTCGATCGCCCGCGCCGCCAGGCCGATGCCGCGCATGCAGTGGAAGAGGCGCGCGCCCTCGAGCCTCAACTGCGCGTAGTCGAGGCCCCGGCCGGGCTCGCCGATCAGCGCGTCGGCGGGCACGCGGCAGCCCTCGAGCCGGATCTCGCCGTGGCCGCCCGGCACGAACGGATCGATCGCGGGCACGTCGCGCAGCAGCCGCCAGCCCGGGTTCGAGGTCTCGACGAGGAACCAGCTCGGCCCCTCGTCGGCGCGCGCGACCACGATCGCGAACGCCGCGCCGACCGCGCCTGAGGCGAACCACTTGTGCCCGTCGAGCACCCAGCCGTCGCCGTCGCGGTGCGCGGTCGTCGCGAGCATCGTCGGATCCGAGCCGACGCCCGGCGCCGGCTCGGTCATCGCGAACGCCGAGCGGATCTCGCCGGCCATCAGCGGCGCGAGCCAGCGCTCGCGCTGCGACGGCGCGGCGAGCCGCATCAGCGTGTCGATGTTCGGCTGGTCCGGCGCCTGGCAGCCGAGCGCGCCGGCGGCGATGAAGCCGCGGCCGAGTTCCTCGAACACGCGCGCGCAGTCCTGCCAGCACAGGCCGAGACCGCCCGCCTCGGGCGGCAGCTGCGGCGGCACGAGGCCGCGTCGGCGCGCCTCGGTGCGCAGCGTGCGCGTCGTCGCGTCGAGCCACGCGATGTCGTGCGCTCGGGACAGGTCCTCGGCGGGGATCGCGCACTCGTCGACGAACGCGCGCACTCGGGCGCACAGCGCATCGAGCTCGGCGGCGGGCAGCGGCGGGCGGGCGCGGGGCGGGGCGGTCTCGGTCATGTCGGGCTCCATCGGATCAGGTGCGCAGCCGGTCGAGGCCCGGCTGCGGGGCGGCGAACGACGCGAACCAGGCCTCGGGCGTCGTGCCGAGCCACGCGGCGCGGAGCGACGCCTTCAGCCTCGCGACGCCTTCGGCCGGGCACGCCGCGAGTTCGGTCGCGCGCTCGCGGCAGCGATCGACGACGCGGGCGTCCTCGACCACCTCGGTCGCCACGCCGAGCCGCAGCAGCTCCGCCGCCCCGACGCGATCGCCGGTCAGCGCGAGGCGGGCGCCCACCGACTCCGGGTGGCGCAGTCGCAGCCACGCGAGGTTGTTGGGGGCGGCCATGCCGAGGCGGATCTCGGCGACCTGCAGGAACGCGGTCTCGCCCGCGACCGCGAGGTCGCCGGCCAATGCGAGCGCCGCGCCGCCGTTGATCGCGAAGCGCTCGAGCGCGACCATGAGCACCGCGTCGAGCGAGGCGAGCGCGACGTGCACGCGCCGCCAGGTCGCCGGGAAGCCCGCGACCCAGTCGGGTGCGGGCGTCGCGCCGAACGCCTTCAGGTCGAGCCCCGAGCAGAACGCGCCGCCCGCACCGCGCAGCACGAGCGCGCGCAGCGTCGGATCGGCGCGCACCGCGTCGAGCGCATCGAGCATCCCGTGCGCGAGCGCGCCGTCGATCGCGTTGCGCCGGTCGGGCCGGTTCAGCACCAGCTCGGCCCAGCCCTCGTGGCGCTCGAGCAGCACGGCAGGCGACGTCTCCATCGTTCTCCTCCCGCGGGCGGCGCTCAGGCGCGCAGCGTCACCCGGTAGTCCATCATGTCGGCGCGGCAGTGCGTCTCGCTGTAGGCGATCGGCCGCTCGTCCCAGCCGGTGGTCGTGGTGCGGATCGTCAGGATCGCGGCGCCCGCGGCGTAGTCGAGCCGTGCCGCGAGGCGCACATCGGCGAGGCCGGCCGACACGCGGACCTTCGTCGAGGCGCTGCGCAGCCCGAGGCCGACCTCGATCGCCGACGCGACGTCCTGCACGGCCAGGTCCTCGCGGGCGATGCGCTCGGCGACCTCCGGCGCGCACCAGGTGGTGCCGACGACGAAGGGCACGTCGTCCCGGTAGCGCAGCACGGTCACCGCGCCGACCGGCTCGCCGACCGGCAGGTCGAGTTCGCGCGCGACCGTGCGCGTCGCGCGCACCGTCCGCTGCGACAGCAGCCGACCGCGCGCGCGGTGGCCGCGCCGCCGCATCGCCTCGAGCACGCCGACCAGCGGACCGCGACCCTCGCCGCGGCCGGGGCGGGTGACGTATGAGCCCTTGCCGTTGACGGTCTGCACCAGCCCGTCGGACTGCAGTTCGGCGAGCGCCTGGCGGACCGTGATGCGGCTGACGCCGAAGCGCGTGATCAGCGCCGACTCCGAGGGCAGCCGGTCGCCCGGCACGAGGCCGCCGCCGAGGATCTCGGCACGCAGCGCGTCGCGGACCTGCGCGAACAGCGGCGCGGGCCCGCCCATCGGCGGCACGGCGGAACGGATGCTTGCGTCGTTCATCAGACCTGTCATGATAGGTCATGACAGGAGGAGGTCAAGTGGAAACGACCCGCGCCCCCGCCGACGCGCCGCCCGCCGCGCGGCCGGCCCCCCTCGAGACACCGGTGTGCGCGATGTTCGGACTCGCGCACCCGCTGTTCGCCTTCTCGCACTCGGTGCCGGTGGCCGCGGCGGTGTCGCGCTGCGGCGGCCTCGGCACCTACGGTGCCACGCGCCGCACGCCGCAGGAGATCCGCGACGAGCTCGCCCAACTGCGCGCGCTCGCGGGCGACGCGCCGATCGGCGTGAACCTGGTGCTGCCGCCGGGCATGCCCGAGGACGACGACCCCGGCGCGATCGAGCGCGAGCTGCCCGAGCGGCACAAGGCGTTCGTGCGCGGCCTGTACGACAAGTATTCCGTGCCGCCGCCGAAGCGTCGCGGCATGCGCACCCGCTTCCTGCGCTCGAACGAGGTGGCGCGTGCGCAGATGGACGCGGTGGTCGAGTCCGACGTCGAGCTGGTGGCCTGCGGCATCGGCGCGCCGGCCGACTTCGTCGAGCGCTGCAAGCGGCGCGACAAGCGCATCGTCGCGCTGTGCGGCTCGCCGAAGCATGCGCGCCGCGCGATCGACGCAGGCGCCGACCTGCTGGTCGCGCAGGGCCACGACTCGGCCGCGCACACCGGGCCGATCGGCACGTTCTCGCTGGTGCCGCAGGTCGTCGAGGTGGCAGGCGGTGTTCCGGTGCTCGCCGCCGGCGGCGTGATGACCGGCCGGCACGTGGCCGCGGGCCTCGCGCTCGGCGCACAGGGCGCCTGGACCGGCAGCCTGTGGCTCGCCTCCGAGGAGTACGCGATCCATCCGATCCTGCTGCGCAAGCTGATCGCGGCCGGCAGCGACGACACCGTCGTCACCCGCTCGGAGAGCGGCAAGACGTTCCGGCAGCTGCGCTCGGCGTGGAGCGACGAGTGGGCCGCGCCCGAGGCGCCACGGCCGCTCGCGATGCCCTACCAGGACGTGCTGGTCGGCGACCTGCTCGGCGCGATCGACGACCACGAGATCGAGCCGCTGATGCACTACGCGGTGGGGCAGGGCGTCGCCTGGATCCGCGAGCGGCGCACGGTCGCGGCGCTGTACGCGACGCTGGTCGAGGAGACCCGCGCGGCGCTCGACGCGCTGCGCACGATCGGGGGGAGGGCGTGGTGAGCCGCGAACGACACACGGGCACGGGCGAGGCGGATCCGGGCGAGGCATGCCGCGGGCAGGCGGCGATGGGCACGCGTCGCGACGCGCGGCGCGCGCTGCTCCGCGCGGCGGCGTCGGGCATCGCACTGGCGGCCTGCGGCGCGCGCGCGCAGCAGGGCACGGCCGGCTGGCCGTCGAAGCCGGTCCGGATCGTCTCGCCCTATCCGGCGGGCGGCTCGAACGACCAGGTCGCCCGGGTGCTCGCGGCCAAGCTCGGCGAGCTGTGGAACCAGCGCGTCTACGTCGAGAACAGGCCCGGCGCGAACAACCGGATCGCGACGCAGGAGCTCGCCCGCGCGGCGCCCGACGGCTACCAGCTGATGCTCGCCGCCGCGCCCCACGGCGCGAACCCGGGGCTCTACGACCACAAGCTGCCCTACGACACGCTGAAGGACTTCGTGCACATCGTGCGCGCGACGGTCTCGCCGGTGGGCTTCTTCGTGCCGCAGGCCGCACCGTACCGCACGCTGAAGGAGCTCGCCGACGCGGCCCGCGCGCAGCCCGGCAAGCTCTTCGCGGGCTCGCCCGGCAACGGCAGCGGCCCGCACATGGTGATCGAGCTGTGGAACTGGAAGACCGGGGCGCGCTTCGAGCACCTGCCGATGAAGGGCGACGCGCCGCTTGCGGTCGAGACGGTCGCCGCTCGCGTCGACGTCGGGGTGACCGGGCTCGCGGTGATGAAGCCGCACCTCGAATCGGGTCGCGTGCGGCTGCTCGCGGTGTCGTCCGAGCGGCGCTTCCCGAGCGCACCCGACGTGCCGACGCTCGCCGAGGCCGGGTTTCCCGCGGTCGACGGCTTCGCGTGGTTCGGCCTCGTCGCGCCCGCGGGCCTGCCGGGCGAGCTCGCCGCGAGGATCGCCCGCGACGCGAGCGCGGTGCTCGCGCAGCCCGACGTGCGCGGGCCGCTCGAGGCGGCGGGCACCTTCGTGTCGGGCGGCACGCCCGAGCAGTTCGCGGCGTTCGTCGCCGCGGAAGTCGACAAGTGGAGCCAGGTCGCGCGTGCGACGGGCATGAAGCCGGACTGAGCCGATGACCGAGACCGCCCCCCACACCTCGCTGGACGCGCTGTTCTCGCCCCGATCGATCGCCATCGTCGGCGCCTCCGACACGCCGTCGCGGATCGGCGGCGTGCCGGTCGCGCTGCTCAGGCGCATGGGCTGGGCCGGCCGCATCCTGCCGATCAACCCGAAGTCGGCGACGGTGCAGGGCCTGCCGGCGTTCGCGTCGCTGCGCGCGGTCGGCGAGCCGATCGACCTCGCGGTGTTCGCGGTGCCGCAGTCGGCGATCGACGCGGCGATGGACGACGCGGCCGCGGCCGGCGTGCGCGCCGCGGTGGTCTTCACCGCGGGTTTCGCCGAGGTCGGTGGCGACGGCGTCGTGGCGCAGGAAAGGCTGTCGGCCCGCGCACGCGAGGCGGGCATCCGCGTCGTCGGGCCGAACTGCCTCGGCGTGATGAACTGCCGCGAGCGGATGTTCGCGACCTTCAGCCCGGCGCCGGGGATCGGTGTCGCGCGTGCGGGCTCGATCGGGCTGGTGAGCCAGAGCGGCGCGTTCGGCGCCTACGCGTATTCGCTCGCGCGCGACCGGGGCATCGGGCTGTCGGTCTGGGCGTCGACCGGCAACGAGGCGGACGTGCAGGTCGCCGACGTGATCGCCTGGATGGCGCGCGATGCGAACACCTCGGTGATCATGGCCTACCTCGAGGGCGTGCGCGACGGGGACCGGATGCGCCGGGCGCTCGCTGCCGCGCACGCGGCGCGCAAGCCGGTGGTCGTCGTCAAGGTCGGGCGCACGCCGCTCGGCGCGCAGGCGGCGGCGTCGCACACCGCGTCGCTCGCCGGCGACGACGCGGTCTACGACGCGCTGTTCCGCCAGTACGGCGTCTACCGTGCCCGCGACATCGAGGAGTTCTTCAACGTCGCGCACGGCGCCGCGGTCGCCGGGCTGCCGCGCAACGACCGGATCGCGCTGTTCACGCTGTCGGGCGGCGTCGGCGCGTTCATGGCCGACGAGGCCGCCGAGGTCGGCCTCGACGTCGCCGAGACCGCGCCCGGGGTGCAGGCGGAAATCCTGTCGTGGGTGCCGTTCGCGGCGCCGCGCAACCCGATCGACATCACCGGCCAGGTCACCCAGGACCCGACGCTGATCGAGCGCGCGACGCGCGCCGCGCTGCGGGGCGGCGACTATGGCGCGTGGCTCGGCTTCATGGCCGCGGCGGGTGCCGGCGACGCGCTCTGGCCGGTGTTCGAGTCGCTCGCCGAGGGGCTGCGGCGCGACCACCCGGGCACCCTGGTCGCGCTGTCGACGCTGTTCTCGGCGCAACGCCGCGACCGGCTCGCCGAGCTGGGGTGCCTGAGCTTCGCCGAACCCGCCGACGCAGTGCGCACGATCGGCGCGCTCGCGCGGATCGGCGCGGCGCTCGGGCGGCCGGTGCCGGCGACCCCGGGCGACGCGCCGCCGCCCGCGATGCGCCTCGCGCCCGGCGCGCTCGACGAACCGGCCTCGCTCGCGCTGCTCGCCGCGCACGGCGTGCCGACGGTCGACGCGCGCGTCGCGCACGACGCGGCCGAGGCCGCGCGGATCGCGGCGGCGGCCGGGCCCGGAGCACGCTGGGCGGTCAAGGTGGTGTCGCCCGACCTGCTGCACAAGACCGATGTCGGCGGCGTGAAGCTCGGCGTCGCGCCCGACGACGCGGCCGCGGCCTTCGATGCGGTGACCTCGGCCGCGCGCGCCGCGCGCCCCGACGCGCGGATCGACGGCGCGCTGCTCGCGCCGATGGTGGCGGGCGGCGTCGAGTGCATCCTCGGCGCGCGGGTCGACCCGGTGTTCGGGCCGGTGGTGATGTTCGGCCTCGGCGGCGCGTTCGTCGAAGTGCTGCGCGACGTGTCGATCCGCGTCGCGCCGATCTCGCGCGAGGACGCGCTCGCGATGATCCGCGAGGTGAGGGCGTTCCCGCTGCTCGACGGCGCACGCGGCCGGCCGCGCTGCGATCTCGACGCGCTCGCCGACGCGCTGCTCGCGCTCGCGCGGCTCGCGATGGACGCGCGCGGCACGCTCGAGAGCGTCGACGTCAATCCGTTCGTCGCGTTCGCGCGCGGCGCGGGGCCGGGCGGCGCGTCGGCGCTCGCGCTCGACGCGGTGGTGATCGGCCGCGCGACGGACCCGCAGGGCGCGCGATGAGCGAGACCGTCCCGGCCGACGACCCGCTGCGCGCCTGGGCCGAGGCGCTCGCGATCCAGGCGGTCGTCTACCTGTACCCGCTCTGGGAGATGGCGCGGATGCGCGCGGCGACCTCGCCGCGGCGCGACGCGCGCGGCCGCTTCGTCGACGCGGATCCGGCGAGCACGAAGCGCTGGGTGAACACCTTCGTGCACGCACGCAGGCTGCTCGGCGCCGGCGGCAGCCGGGTGGTCACGCCGAACCACGACACGCTCTACACCAACGCCTGGCTCGACCTGTCGCGCGGGCCGGTCGCGATCCGCGTGCCGGACACCGCCGACCGCTACTACGTGCTCGGGTTCCTCGACGCGTGGACGAACCCGTTCGCCCACGTCGGACGCCGCACCACCGGCACCGGCGAGGGCACCTTCCTCGTCACCGGGCCGAGCTGGCGCGGCGAGGTGCCCGCCGGCATGACGCGCGTCGCGTCGCCGACCGACACCGTGTGGATCATCGGCCGGATCATGGTCGAGGGGCCGGAGGACCTGCCCGCGGTGCACGCGCTGCAGGACACCTTCGCGATGGCGCCGCTCGACGCGTGGCACCGCGGCGAGACCGATGTGCCCGAGGTGCTCGACGTCGCGCTCGATCCCAAGGCGCCGCGCGACGCCGCCCGCTTCGCCGAGGCGGTCGGCCGCATGCTGCGCGGGAACCCGCCGCCCGACGACGAGCGCGCGCTGCTCGCCGACTTCGCGCGGCTCGGGCTCGACGGCGGCCTCGCCGGCGACGTGCCGCGGCTGCCCGCGGCCCTCGCCTCGGCCGCGGTCGGGCACGCGCTCGCCACCGTCGACGCACTGCTGGACGCGCCCTCGGCGGACGACGCGCCGGCGGGCCGCGGCGGCTGGAGCGTGCCGATGGTGCTCGGCGAATCGTTCGGCTGCGACTGGCATCGGCGCGCGATCGTCGCGCGGCGCTACATCGGCGCGCTCGCGAGCGCGGAGGCGGCCTATCCGATGGCGCGTGCGGACAGCGAGGGCCGGCCGCTGTCGGGCGCGCACCGGTATACCATCCGCTTTCCCGCCGGGGGCGAGCCACCGGTCGACTGCTTCTGGTCGCTCACGATGTACGACAGCCGCGACTGCATGCTGGTGCCCAACCCGATCGACCGCTACCGGATCGGCGACCGTTCGCGCGGCCTGCGCCGCGACGCCGACGGCGGCCTGACGATCCGGCTGCAGCACGCGTCGCCCGGCGCCGCCGACGAGGCCAACTGGCTGCCGGCGCCCGAGGGGCCGTTCTACCTGTGCCTGCGCGCCTACCAGCCGCGCCCCGAGCTGCTCGACGGGCGGTGGCGGCCGCCGGACATCGTGCGTGTCGGCTGAGTCCGGCGCGAGCGTCGCCGCCGGCGGTCCCGCGCAGTCCCCGTCCCCGTCCCCGTACCGGGGACCCCGAGGTTCCGGCCTGCCCGCGCGCCGCGTCGACGCACGCGGCCGCGCGCGGGTCGACGCCCGCGCGATCGTCGCGCTCGCGCTGCCGCTGTTCGTCAACTCGAGCCTGCAGGCGGTGCTGAACCTGACCGACACCTGGTTCATCGGCCGGATCTCGGCGCAGGCGGTGGCGGGGGTGGGCGGCGTCTACTGGGTGGTGCTCGGCACGCTGCTGCTGCTGGGCGGGGTCGGCATGGTGGTGCAGGCGTTCGCCGCGCAGGCCTATGGCGCCGGTCGGCTGCGGCGTGCGGCGCAGGCCGCGTGGTCCGGGCTGTGGGCCGCGCTCGCGATGGTCCCGGTGTTCGTCGCGATCGCCGCGGCGGGGCCGTGGGTCGTGCCGGCGCTCGGGCTGCCGGCCGAGGTCGGCGCGCTGTCGCTCGAGTACTGGGGTCCGCGGATGCTCGGCGGCGGGCCGGCGATCGCGCTGTGGGCGGTGCTGTCGTTCTTCAACGGGGTGGGCCACGTTCGGCACGCGCTCGTGGTCAACGCGTTCGTCGCGGTGCTCAACGCGGTACTCAACGAGTGGCTGATGTTCGGGCTCGGCTGGGGCGTCGCCGGCGCCGCGTGGGCGACGAGCGCGTCGATCGCGGCGGGCCTCGTGCTCGCGCTCGCGATGTTCCTCTCCGGGCGCTACCGGCGCACGTTCGCGTCGACGCGGACCTGGCGGCCGAACGGCGCGGCGATCGTCGCGACGGTCCGCGTCGGGCTGCCCGTCGGGCTGTCGATCGCCTTCGACGTGCTCGGGCTCGCCGCGTTCCAGGCGATGCTGACGCGGCTCGGCGCGGTGCCCGGCGCGGCGAGCCAGATCGTGATGATGCTGACCTCGATCGCGTACATGCCGGCGGTCGGGCTCGGCATGGCGGGCACGACGCTGGTCGGCCAGTCGATCGGCGCGGGCGACCGCGACTGGGCGCGTCGCGTCGGCGACGTGACGATCGGCCTCGCGGTCGCCTACATGTTCCTGACCGGCTTCGTGATCGCGGCCGCGGGTCCGTGGCTGATGCCGTGGTTCGTCGCCGCGTCGGACCCGGACGCGGCGGCGGTGGTGGCGCTCGGCGCGACGCTGCTCTGGATCGCCGCCGCCTACCAGTTCTTCGACGGTCTGAACCTCGGCTGCGGGTTCTGCCTGCGCGGTGCGGGCGACACGCGCTTCCCGGCGCTCGTGCTGCTGGTGCTCGCCTGGGGCGTGTTCGTGCCGCTGGTCCACGCGCTCGCGTTCGCGCCGGGGCAGGGCTGGATCGCGTCTGCGCCCGGCGCGGGCTGGGGCGCGCTCGGCGGATGGATCGCTGCGGTGGTCTACGTCGCGCTGCTCGGCTCGACGCTCGCGTGGCGCTGGCGTTCCGGGGCCTGGCGGCGGATGACGCTCGGCTGAGCCGGCCTCAGGGCTCGCGCGAGGCGATCCACAGCCACGCGCCGACGAGCGCCGGCGCGATCGCGATGCCGACGTAGGTCGCGCCGTGGCTGCCGGTCACGCCGACCAGCGACGCGAACGCGACCGGGCCGATCATGCCGCCGAAGAAGGTCAGGAACTGCGTGCCGCCGGTCACGGTGCCGAGCTCGGCCGCAGGCACCCGGTGCGCGAGTTCGGCGAAATAGACGCCGTTCCAGGCCATCGAGGTCGCCGCGCAGGCGAGCGCCGCGGCCATCGCGATCCAGGGCGGCGCGTCGGGCGGCAGCACGCCGAGCAGCACGACCGCACCGGCCATCGCGAGGCCGAGCGCCGCGAGCAGTCGCAGCGGCGACACCCAGCGATCGGCGACCTGCCCCCACAGCACGCGGCACGCGACGCTCAGCACCTGCGAGATCGCGAGCACGCCGGCCGCCGCCGCGAGGCTGCGACCGAGCTCGAGCTTCAGGTACGAGACGAGGAACGTGGTGAAGCACAGCTGCGTCATCGAGAATGCGAGCGACGCCACGCCGAGCCGCCGCAGCGTCGGCTCGCGCCACACGCGCTTGAGCGGCGCCACCAGCGCGCGCAGCGTCGCGCCCAGCCCCGCCGGCGGCGGTCCGCCGGACGGCGCGCGTGCCTCCAGCACCGTCGCCGGCTGCAGCGCGACCGCGAGGATCAGGCAGGCCGCCGACAGCACCGCGAGCGCCCATGTCCACGCCATCGCGGCGAGCAGCGGCGGCACGACGAGCCCGGCGAGCCCGACGCCGATCGGCACGCCGCTCTGCTTGATCGAGAAGAACAGGCCGCGCCGAGTCGGCGGCGCGTGCACCGCGAGCACCATCGAGGCGGCCGGGTTCGGCAGGCCGTAGCCGCAGCCGATCGCGATCGCCGCGAGCGCGATCAGCGGCATCAGCGCCTCGGACGTCCCGCCCGCGGCGCCGCAGGCGAGCCCGACCGCACAGGCGACGAGCGCGAGGCGGCTCATCCGGATCGCGCCGACCCGCGCGACGCGCGCGCCGGCCGCGAGCCCCGAGAACATCGCCGCGAGGTAGGCGAGCCCGACGAACCAGCCGATCCGCTGCGGCGGCACGCCGAGCAGCGGCGCGACCGCCGGCGCCATCACCGACGGCGCGGTCAGCGACAGCGTCGCCATCGCCTGCACGCCGAGCGTCGTCGCGAGCGCGAGGCGCGGGCGGGTCGCGGGCGCGGCGGGCGCGCCGGGAGCCGGGGAAGCGGCGGCGCTCATTCGGCGAACAGCCGCAGCGTCGCGATCAGGTCGAGCAGCGAGCCCTCGAGCTTCGCGTCGCCGGTGGCGAGCATCACCGGCAGCCCGCGCACGCCGGCGGCGACCTCCTTCCAGCGGTCCGCGGCGAGGGTCAGCCGCGCGTTGGCGCGCTCGGGCCGGCCGGGGCGCATCTCGGCGACGCCGCGCCGCACCTCGAGCGTCCAGTACGCGCCCGCGTCCGGGAACGAGAAGCCGATCGTGCGCTCGACGTCGAGCGCGCGCTCGGCGCGCAGCCGCACCGGCATGCCGCGCATGAACGCGTCGATCGGGAACGCGTGCAGCAGCTCGGGCGGCGTGCGCGACGGATCGCGCGGCGCGATGCGCAGCTCGCCCGAGGCCTCGCCGGCGGCGGTCAGCAGGTAGTTGCGCGCGTTCGCGCTGCCCTGGCGCTCGCCGAGCGCCGCGAGCGCGCGCGCCTTGGCCGCCTTGGCCGCCCGGTCGTCCGGCGCGAGCCGCAGCGCGGCCTCGGCCATCTCCGCGGCCCACTGCAGGTCGCCGGCGCCGAGCGCGCGCTCCGCCTCCTGCGAGAGCGTGCGGCCGCTGCCGGCGAGCGCCTGCAGCCGCTTCGCGCGCTCGGCGGGCGGCAGCGGGAAGAGCCGCGTCGCGTCGCCGTCGAACCAGCCGACGTGCCCGGCGAAGATCGAGCGCACGCTCCAGTCGACGCGCCCGTAGTGCTCGGCGAGGTACGGGCTCGAGGCGAGGTGCGGCGGCAGCACCACGCGCTGGACGATCTCGTCGACGCCGAGGCCCGCGTTCATCCAGCGGATCGTCTGGTCGTGCACGTACTGGATCGCGTCGCGGTAGTCGGTCAGCGCGCGCATCACCGCGTCCTCGCCGGACACCGGGCGCGTGTGGCTCGGCACGAGGTGGGCCGGGCGCAGCGCGCGCATCGCGTCCAGGCTCGCGATCCACCTGCGCACGTCGCGATAGGGCGTGCCGCGGATCGCGTACAGGTTCGGGAACGAGCGGTAGAAGTTGTCGGCGGCGAGGAGCACGCGCGTCTCGGGCAGCCACACGAGGATCTGGTCCTCGGTCTCGCCGGGCGCGTGGCGCAGCTGCAGCCGCACGCCGGCGATCTCGAGGTCGAGCGCGTCGGCGAAGCTGCGCGTGGGCCGCAGCAGCGCGATGCGGTTGCGGCCCTCCACGAAGTCGAGCCGCGGCCCGATGCCTGCGTTCGGCACCTTCGTCGGCGGCAGGTGCGTGCCGAACTGGCGCATGCTGCGCGGATAGATCGTCGGCGAGACGACGTCGAGCACCTCGTCGAGCAGCGCGTCGGTCTTCTCGTGCGCGATCACCTCCACCGGGCGGCCCTCGGCGAACACCGCGGCGCCGAAGGTGTGGTCGGGGTGGTAGTGCGTGTAGACGATCGCGCGGACCGGCTTGTCGGTGACCGTGCGGAACAGCTTCAGCACCGCCTGCGCCGATTCCGCGCTCTCCATCGTGTCGACCACGACGACGCCGTCGTTGCCCTCGATCAGGATCGAGTTCGCGAGCCCGTGGCCGACCGCGACGTGCACGCCGTCGGCGACCTTCAGCAGCTGCGGTGCGAATTCGCGCGAGTGCGCCCGCAGCCGTGCGAGCGCCGGGTGCTCGCCGTCGGCCGGTGCGGCGGCTGCGGGATCGAGGCGCGAGGCCGAGCGCTCGCCGTGCGGCCAGGCCACCAGCGCGGCGACCGCGGCGACGACGACGGCCGCCGCGAGCAGCGCCGCGCCCGAGCCGGCGAGGCCCGGTGCGATGCGGTGGATGCGGAGGCGGCGCAGGTTCATCGGAGACATCCGGGTCCCGGGGTGGCCCGGACGGCCCGGCCGAGTATAGGTCGGCGACCCGGCCGCGCGCTCGTCGGCCGCGGCGCGGCCGGTCCGGGAATGCCGCTATCATCGGCCGACATCCCCTGGAGAGCCGTCCGATGAACCTGTCCGACCTGCGCCCCCTGATCGACGCCAAGTGGGACACCGACGTGGTGCCGCGGCTGGTCGAGTACGTGAAGCTGCCGGCCAAGTCGCCGTCGTTCGACGCGAGCTGGGCCGCGCACGGGCACATCGCCGCGGCGGTCGAGGCGGCGGCCGCGTGGGCGCGCGCGCAGCCGATCGCCGGGCTGAAGGTCGAGGTCATCTCCATCGACGGGATGACGCCGTGCATCTTCTTCGACGTGCCGGCGACGCACGGGCTCGGCGAGGACCGCACGGTGCTCTTCTACGGCCACCTCGACAAGCAGCCCGAGATGACCGGCTGGCGCGAGGACCTCGGGCCCTGGAAGCCGGTGATCGAGGACGGCAGGCTCTACGGCCGCGGGGCCGCCGACGACGGCTACGCGCTGTACGCCGCGCTCACCGTGATCCAGGCGCTCGACGCGCGCAAGGTCGCGCGCCCGCGATGCGTGGGCCTGATCGAGACCTGCGAGGAGAGCGGCAGCCCCGACCTGCCGGCGTACCTCGCGAAGCTCGCGCCGCGCCTCGGCCAGGTGCAGCTGGTCGCGGGCCTCGACTCGGGCTGCGGCAACTACGAGCAGCTGTGGGTCACGACCTCGCTGCGCGGGCTGGTCGGCGGCGTGCTGACCGTCGAGGTGCTGCAGGAGGGCGTGCACTCGGGCTCGGCGAGCGGCCTCGTGCCTTCGTCGTTCCGCATCGCCCGCAAGCTGCTGAACCGTCTCGACGACGTCGACACCGGCCGGCTGATCCCCGAGGGGCTGCACGCGTCGATCCCCGAGGAGCGGATCGAGCAGGCGAAGGCGGCCGGCGCGATCCTCGGCGACTCGGTCTGGAAGCAGTTCCCGTGGGTCGGCTGCAACCACGGCCCCGATGCGCACGCGCACGCGATGCCGACGACGACCGACCCGGTGGAGGCGATCCTGAACCGCACCTGGCGCCCGGCGCTGTCGGTCGTCGGCGCCGAGCACCTGCCCGGCATCGCGATGGCCGGCAACGTGCTGCGCCCGAAGACCTCGCTGAAGCTGTCGCTGCGGCTGCCGCCGACCGTCGACGGCGAGCGCGCCGCGGCGCTGATGAAGCGCGTGCTCGAGGCCGACCCGCCGTACAACGCGAAGGTGAGCTTCTCCGACGCGCACGGCGCGACCGGCTGGAACGCGCCGCCGACCGCGCCGTGGCTCAAGCAGGCGGCCGACGCCGCCTCGATGGCCGCCTGGGGCCGGCCGGCCGCGTGGATCGGCGAAGGCGGCACGATCCCGTTCATGAACATGCTCGGGGAGAAGTTCCCCGAGGCGCAGTTCCTGATCACCGGCGTGCTCGGGCCGCAGTCGAACGCGCACGGGCCGAACGAGTTCCTGCACCTGGACGCCGGCAAGCGGCTGACGGCGGCGGTGGCGGGGGTGGTCGCCTCGGTGCGCTGAGCGGCGCGGCCGGGCCGCGTCGCGGGACGCGCCGTCCCGACGCGGGCACCGCGATCGTGTCGTGTTATGCGGGTACGGGCGCGCCGGGAGCGGCCGCGCGGGACCGCGTGTCGCCCTGGGTCCCCGCCGTCCCGACGGCGGCCGGGGCGCGCGATGCGTCGCCCGGCTCCGGTCGGTCCGCGAAGATGCGTCCAGGGCCGTCGAGCCGCGCACCGAACGCCGCGTACTGGCGGGCAGCGCAGGCGGCGAACGCGTCCGGCGACGCGAGCAGCGCCTCGATCCGTGCGAGCGCGTCGTCCGGCGTCGTGCACGGCACGGTGCCGTCGGAGAAATAGGCCGGCGAGAACGCCGGGTCGGTCGACCAGGCCATCGCCGCCGCGTGCATCAGGTAGGCCCCGGCCGCGAGGAAGCTGATCGTGCCGGTGGTCGGCTGGCCGAAGCTCACGCACAGGTCCGTCTCGGCGGCCACCGCCTCCAGCGTCGGGCGCGTCCCGCGGGCGAGCGCGTCGGCCGGCACGCCCGTGGCGGCGGCGAACAGGTGCAGCCCCGGCGCGGTCGGCTTCAAGCGCAGAATCAGCCGCGCGCCGCGCGCCACGCACAGCCGGGCGAGTTCCTGGTGGAAGCGCACCGTGCCGAGGAAATCGATGTGGAACAGCCCGTTGCTGACCATGCCATTGACCAGCATGCAGACCGTGCGCACCTGCGCGCGTGGGCGCCGCTCGACCTGCGGGCCGAGCGCCACGCCGCGGCGCGCGACCGCCTCGCCCCAGACGCTGCGCATGGGCGTGGCGAAGCCGTCGCGCTCGATCACCTCGACGCGCCGCGCGTGCGGGATCGCGCCGGTCGCGTACGAGGAGTGCGGCACGACGGTGATCGGTGCGTCGAGCGCCGCCGCCACGGCGAACAGCGGCCCGTTGTTGCCGGTGTCGTGGTCGGTGAGCACGAAGCGCGGACGGTGGCCGGCGAGGACGTCGCGCAGGCCGTGGAAGTTCAGTGCCTGCATCAGCGCGCGCCGCGACAGCAGGTCGACCTGCGCGGCCAGCCCCGCCTCGTCGGGCAGCACCTCGCGCAGGTGTTCGCGCAGCGTCGCGCGGGCGCGTTCTGCATAGACGACGCAGGCCTCGTGGAACGGCGCGCCGCGGGTTGCCGCGACGGGCTGCAGCAGCGGCTCGTCGCGCCGCAGCGGGATGTCCCAGAACGCGCTCGGCAGGTCGACGAACCGCTCGAAGGCGGCCGCGATCTGCCCGGCGTACTCGTTCGCGTGGCGGTAGGTGGTCGGCACGTGCACGACCGCCTGCGGCGCGTCGCGGCCTGCGATGCGCCGCACCGCGTCGAAGTCGAAGCACTGCCCGAACGCGTCGGGCTGCCAGTTCGCGGCCGCCGGATACTCGTCGAGCAGGTGCCAGCGCGGTGAGCCGGCCGCGAACGCGTCGGTGGTCAGGCGCGAGTCGAAGTAGAAGAGCTGCGGGTTCGACGGCCGGAACAGCCCGATCCGACGCTCCGGGAACGCCGCCTCGCAGGCGCGGCCGAGCGCCGCGAACAGCAGCACCCGCACGAAGCTCTGCCTGAGCAGGCCCTGGTCCCAGCCGGCGAGCGCGCCGGGACCGAACAGCGCTTCGCGGTGCCGGGTGAGCGCGAGATCGAGCGCGGCCGCGCGCGTCGCCGCCTCGGTCAGGATCCGTGCCTGGAAGTGCGGTGGCACGTCGAGCGAGCGGAATTCGAAGGGCTGCACGTCGATCCCCGAGGCGGCCGCCTGTTCGACCAGTCCGGGGTCGATCATCAGCCGGCGCAGGCCGTCCCACCGGCCCGGATGCGCGGCGAGGTGGGTCAGGTCGCTCGGTTGGAGCAGTAGCAGCGCATCGACGTTCATCGTGGTGCGGCACGGCCGCGGGGGCCGCGACGGCTCCGTCGGGAAGGGGAAGACCTGTCGGATTGGACGCCGGTGCGCGCGCTGCGGGTCCGGCGAAATGCGGCGCGGGCACGCCGCTCTTCGGTGCTTCGCGCGCCGCGCGCGAGGCCACCATCGGAGCACGACTCAGGGAGCGCCCCATGATCCGCATCTTCGTCGGCTTCGATCCGCGCGAGACCGTCGCGTGGCACGTGCTGTCGCACAGCATCCTCGCGCGGGCCTCGGAGCCCGTGTCCATCGTGCCGCTGGCGCTCGGCGGTCTCGGCGGGCTGATGCGCCGCGAGCGCAGCCCCCTGCAGTCGACCGACTTCGCCTTCTCGCGCTTCCTGGTGCCGCACCTGTCCGGCTACGAGGGCTGGTCGGTCTTCATGGACTGCGACATGCTCGTGCGCCGCGACGTCGCCGAGCTCTGGGCGCTGCGCGACGAGCGCTGCGCGGTGATGTGCGTCAAGCACGACCACCGTCCGACGGAGACAGTCAAGTTCCTCGGTGCGCGCCAGACGATCTATCCGAAGAAGAACTGGTCGAGCCTGATGCTGTTCAACAACGCGCGCTGCCGCGCGCTGACCGCCGAGTACGTCGACACGGCGAGCGGGCTGGAGCTGCACCAGTTCAAGTGGCTCGCATCCGAGTCGCTGATCGGCGAACTGCCGCGGCGCTGGAACCACCTGGTCGGCTGGGACGCGCACGACCCCGAGGCGGCCAACGTCCACTTCACCGACGGCGGTCCGTACTTCGACGAGTACCGGGGCTGCGAGTACGCGGGCGAGTGGTTCCTCGAGCGCGCCCGGATGCTGCGCGTCGACCAGCGCGCCGACGAGGGCCGGCCGGCCGCCGCGGCGGTGCCCGCCCAGGCCCCGGCGGTGCAGCCCGCCTGAGCCTGCGGCCGTTCGGCGGGCCCGCGCCTGCAGCGCGAGATGCGCCGCGCGCCGCGTCAGGCCCGGCCCCAGCGGGGCGACTGGACGGTGACCGCGAACCCGTTGGGCACGGGCTGGACCGCGAGCAGCACGAAGCGCTGCCGCAGTCGAGGCAGCCACCAGTGCGGCCCCTGCTGGATCAGGTGCGCGTTGCGGCCGTCGGCGAGGACCTTGCCCGCCGGGCCGGTGTGGATCGTGAAGAAGCCGAACGCGAGGCACAGTGTGGCGAGCTCGTCGAGCACGCTGTCCAGGCAGGCCTCCTCGATGTGCTCGAGCACGTCGATGCACACGACCAGTTCCGCCGGTGAGGGACGCGCCGCGTAGGCCGGCACCGCGGGGTCGTAGCCCTCGTAGCGAACGCCCGAGGGCAGCTGCATCCCGCCCAGCAGGCTGCGCTTGCTGCCGCAGCCGTAGTCGAGCAGGGTGCGCGCGCCGCCGACCCGCAGCAGCTCGAGCACGGTCGGCCCGTAGCGCAGCGCGGCCAGGCCGTAGTTGCCCTGCGCGTGCAGCGCGGCCTGCAGCGCGCGATAGTCTTCGGTGATCGTGACGGACATGGACGCTCCGGAAGCGGGTCAGGCGATGCCGGCGAACGCCGCCGCGGCGGGCACGGTCCCGGGCCCGGGCCCGGGCCGGCGCAGCTCGCCGCACAGCGTCGGGATCGACGCGTGCGCGGGGTGCTTCTCGAGCAGGCGCGCGGCGCTGTCGTGGAAGGCGGCCGGCAGCACGTGGTCGGTCGTCGAGTTGTGGAAGAGCGGGACCTCGAGGATCTGCGCGACGTCGCGGCCCGCGAGGGCACGGGCCTGCAGGCACAGGTCGGTCGCCCACAGGTGCCAGCCGAGCGAGGGATCGGGCTCGACGACCGCGTCGGCGTGCATCGCGACGGCGAATTCGTCGATCGACGCACCGGCGTTCGAGCCCGGGTGCGCGAACAGACGGGTGCGGTCGACCACCATCCCGGCGTAGCGCACCGCGCCGCGACCGGCAGCCTCCAGCCCGGCGAAGCCGACCGGCAGCATCGTGACCCCGGCGGCCTGCAGCGCGCCGAGCCGCCGCGACAGCGCGAAGCCGCTGCCGACCGGGCAGTAGACGTCCTGGTGCAGCATCACCCGCCACGGGTGGGCGGCGCGTGCGACACCCTCGCGCCACGCGTGCGCGGCGCTCGTGGCGCCCTGCACCGGCACGAGCTGCACGCCCGCTTCCGCGAGGCCGGGCGATCGCGCGACGTTCAGCTCGAACTGCCCGGGCCGGTTGACCGGGACGATCACGGTGAACGGCGCCATCGGCCCGGCGCCCGACAGCTCGGTGATCGTCCACTTCGAGCAGACGACGATCATCTGGTAGAGCCCGAGCCGGTGGCGCGCGGTCGCCGGCGGCACGCCGAGCGACTCCGAGGCGCGCAGCAGCGCGTCGACGAAGGGCCCCGCGGGCGGCTCGACGCGGTACGCGTCGCGCAGGTCCGGCAGCCAGCCGCCGTCCAGGAACAGCTTGAACGCCGACGAGGGCGAGTACAGGCGCACGTGGGTGCGGTCGAGCAGCCCCATCGGGTCGTAGCTGAAGTCGCCGGCGAGCATCCGCTCGACGATGCTCGCGTGCACGCCGTTGGGCAGGCAGCAGACGAGCCGCGCCCCGGGCGCCGACAGGTCGTGCAGCGCCGCGAGCGCGGCCTCGGGCTGCACGAGGTGCTCGAGCAGGTCGCCGACGACGATCGTGTCGAAGCCCTCGCCGATGCCCGCCAGCCCGTCGCGGTCGATGTCGCGCACGTGCACCGCGTCGAGCACCGCGGCGGCGCGGGCGGCCGCGTCGCGATCGCGCTCGACGCCGGTCCAGCGCACGCCGGGGTGTCGCTTCGAGAACGCCTCGCCGAGGCGCCCGCTGGCGCACCCGAGCTCGAGCACGTGACGGGCGTCGGTCGGGATCGCGTCGAGGAGCTTAGCGTTCAGGCCGTCGTGGTAGGCGCTCATCGCAGGCCTACTTCGAGAGCGTGACCAGCACGCGGCTCATCGCCTCGCTGATCGACGCGGCCGTGACCGGATCCGGGCGGATCGCGGGCGGTGCGACCGGGGCGGACGACGCGACCGACGCGACCGACGCAGGAGGCGTGAACGATGCGGGAGACGCGAACGCCGCTTGAGAAGCGACCCGGACGGGCGACGCGGCCGGTGCTGGGACAGCCAGGGTCGCCGGCTCGGCGAGGGCCGCTGCGGCCACGGCCTGCGCGGGGTCCTGCGGCACGTCGTGGTCGATGCCGCCGAAGTCCGCCTGCAGCGTGCGCGCGAGCGTGCGCTCGCCGGGCGTCGTGGCGACCTTGCGCAGCACCACGCTCATGAACGCGGCCTGCTCGCGCGAGGCCGGCGCGTGGTTCATGTCCAGCCACTGCGAGGCGGCGAGCTCGAAGCGGTGCTCGAACCACCCGAGGTACCAGAACCAGTCGGTGTAGTAGAGCCACGAGTTCTCGTTCATCGCGCGCAGGTGCGTCGGGTCCTGCCACGCGGTCGGCGCGCGCTCGTAGGGGACCTCGATCTCCATCTCGCCGCCCTCGCGCAGCAGCGCGAGCACCGTGGTCATCAGGCCCGGCAGGTCGGCGACGTGCTCGAGCACGTTGCTCGCGTGGACGCGCTCGAGGCTGTCGGCCTCGAGCAGCACATCGCCGCCGCGCGCGCCGGGCAGCACCGCGGGCAGCGCGAGCGGTCGAGAGAGGTCGAGCACCAGGTCGGGCTCGGTGCGCGCGACGACGTCGACGTTCAGCCAGCCCGGCCGGTAATCGCGGCCGGAGCCGAGGTTCAGGCGATCGGGCCGCCATGGACCCGGCGTGCAGGTCTGCTGCCAGCCGCGCAGGTAACCCGAGGCGAATGCCAGCGCGTCCGCGTAGGCCTCGATCGGATCGTGGCGGCGGAACGCGTCGAGCTTCGCACGCGCGGCGTCGGCGAAGCGTGCGGAGCGGAAGGTCTCGACGAAGAACCGCTCGATCGAGCCCTCGTCGATCCAGAACACCGCGTCGTCGAAGGCGGCCGGCGCGCGGGTGTGCGGCGTGCGCTCGGAGATCACCGGGGTGCCGAGCGACAGGCACTGGAATGCGCGCGCCTGCTCGAAGCGGCTCGTCCCGTAGAAGTGGCAGTTGAGCACCGCGCGCGCCTGGCGCACGAACAGGTCCCGCTCGGCGCCGTACAGCGGCTGGTCGAGGAAGGAGACCTGCACGCCGCAGGCCTCGACGCGCTGCACGAACGCCTGCCTGCGCGGATTCATGCTGCCGAAGAACAGCAGCTCGATCGGCCGCTCCTCGAGTGGCGCAGCCTGCCCGTCGTCGAGGTAGGGCGCGTGCAGGAACGGCACGACCGGCACGTCCGCCGGGTCGCTCGCATAGGCGACGACGTTCGAGGCGTCGTAGTCGACGACGGCGCCGCCGTGCAGCAGCGCGAGGTACTCGGGTCTCACCGCCGCGCCGCCGTCGCCGAGCTGCTCGAGATTGACGAACACGCACGCGTGGCGGCGACGCAGCTCGGCCGGGAAGCCGAGGTGGGCGCCGAAGACGAAGTTCACCGCGTCCTCGCGCAGCCGGTTCTTCGAGATCGTCACCTCGGCGCCCATGCGCCGGAACTGGTGGCGGAAGAATCGGGCCTGGTCGAGGAACCCGAGCGAGTGCACGTACCCGGTCGGCTGGACGATCGTCAGGTTGACGGAAGGCAGGTGCATGGCGGGCCTCGCGCTCGGATGGGGTCGGGACGACGAACCCCGCCACGGTACGGCGCGGCCCGGCCGACCTAAAGCGCGATAAGGGCGGGCTCGCACCGGCTGTTCGGCCGGCCCGCCGGACGGCGCGAGCCGTCCGCGCCCACCGCCCCGCCGTCGGTCGGCGCTCAGCCCTCGCCGCGCTTGGCCACCAGCGTCAGGATGTCGTACGACGCCACCAGCACGCCGTCCTGGTTGGTCACCTGGACGTCCCAGGCGACGACGCCCTGGCCGGGTCCGTCGCCCTTCGAGGGTCGGTCGATGCGGCGCTTGCAGGTGAGCCGCGCCTGGATCGTGTCGCCGATGCCGACCGGCTTCACGAAGCGCAGCGTGTCGAGCCCGTAGTTGGCGAGCACAGGGCCGGGCGAGGGCCAGACGAACAGGCCCGCGGCCGCCGACAGCACGAAGTAGCCGTGCGCGATGCGCTTGCCGAACGGGCTCGCCTTCGCGGCGGGCTCGTCGAAGTGCATGTAGAAGTAGTCGCCCGACAGGCCGCCGAAGGCGACGATGTCGGCCTCGCTGACCGTCCGCCGATGGGTCAGCAGCGAGTCCCCGACGCGGATGTCCTCGAAGTGCCGGCGGAACGGATGGACCTCGGACTCGTTCACCTTCGCGCCGCGCACATACTCGCCGGTGATCGCGGTCAGCATCGTGGGCGACCCCTGGACCGCCGCGCGCTGCAGGTAGTGCGTCACCGCGCGCAGCCCGCCGAGCTCCTCGCCGCCGCCGGCGCGCCCCGGCCCGCCGTGCTTGAGCACCGGCAGCGGCGAGCCGTGGCCGGTCGACTCGGCCGCCGCTTCGGCGTCGAGCACGTGCAGCCGGCCGTGCAGCGCGGCCAGGCGCGGGATCGCCTCGGCCGCGATCGCGGGCGATGCGGTGGCGAGCGTCGCGACGAGGCTGCCGCGGCCGCGCGCGGCGAGGTCGATCGCGTCGTCGAGGTCGTCGTAGGGCATCAGCGTGGCGACCGGACCGAAGGCCTCGATCTCGTGGACCGAGGCGACCTCGCGCGGGCGCGCGCAGAGCAGCAGCGTCGGCGCGAAGAACGCGCCGGCCTCGACGCGCTCGCCGCGCGGCGCGAAGCCGTCGGCCGCCCCGAACACCGTCTCGCAGTCGCGCGCGAGCCGCGCGACCTGTCCGGCGACGTCGCGCTGCTGCTCGCGCGAGGCGAGCGCACCCATCTGCACGCCCTCGAGCGCCGGGTCGCCGACGACCAGCGCGGCGAGCTTCGCGCGCAGCGCCTGCGCGACCGCGTCGAGCCGCGCGCGCGGCACGATCGCGCGGCGGATCGCGGTGCACTTCTGGCCCGCCTTGACCGACATCTCGCGCGCGACCTCGTCGACGAAGAGGCCGAACTCCGCGCTGTGCGGCTCGACGTCGGGCGCGAGGATCGCGGCGTTCAGCGAGTCCGCCTCGGCGTTGAACGGGACCGAGTGCCGCACCAGGTTCGGATGCGTGCGCAGTCGCGCGGCGGTGTCCGCCGAGCCGGTGAAGGTGACCAGGTCGCGCCCGTCGAGCCGCTCGAGCAGGTCGCCGACGCCGCCCACGACGAGCTGCAGCGCGCCCGGCGGCAGCAGGCCGCTCGCGTCGATCTCGCGCACCAGCGCTTCGGTCAGGTACGCGGTCGCCGTCGCGGGCTTCGCGATGCACGGCATGCCCGCGAGGAAGGCCGGCGCGAACTTCTCGAGCAGCCCCCAGACCGGGAAGTTGAACGCGTTGACGTGCACCGCGACGCCGCGGCGCGGCACCAGCACGTGCGTGCCGGCGAACGTGCCCCGCTTGCCGAGCGGGATCGCGGGGCCTTCGTGCACGAGGTTGCCCGAGGGCAGCTCGGACGCCCCGATGCCCGCGTAGGCGGCGAGCGTGCCGATGCCGCCCTCGATGTCGATCCAGCCGTCGCGGCGCGTGGCGCCGGTCCACGCCGAGATCGCGTAGAGCGCCTCCTTGCGCTCGGCGAGGTGCTTGCCGAGCGCACGCAGCACGCCGGCGCGCCGCTGGAAGTCCATCGCGAGCAGGCCCGGCAGGCCGGTGGCGCGCGCGTACGCGACCGCCTCGCCGAAGTCCGGGCGCTCCTTCGGCACGTGGGCGACGACGTCGCCGTTCACCGCGCTCGAGAGCGGCGCGTCGGCGGTCTCGCCGACCCACCGGCCGGCGACGTGGCTGCGCAGGATCGTGGCCATCGGCCTCTCCGTCAGAGCGCGCGCCAGCCGGGCGCGTCGCGGTCGAGCAGCCGCTTGGTGGCCTCGAGGAACAGGTCCGACTGCTGGCGCTCGCCCTCGATCTGCGAGGCGACCCGCGCACAGAGCGCGTCGGGCACGCGGCGCAGCGGCCGTCCGGCGGCCGCCTGCACCGCGATCACCTGGTGCATGCAGGCGCGTTCGAGGTAGTACAGGTCGTCGAATGCCCACGCGAGCGACCTGCCGACGACGGTGATGCCGTGGCTCGCCATGAACATCACCGTGTAGCCGCCGTCGAGCTGCGCGGCGATCCGGTCGCCCTCGGCGGCGTCGAGCGCGAGCCCGTTGTAGGTGTCGTCGTACGCGACGCGCCCGAAGAAGCGCAGCGCGTTCTGGTTGCACCACTCGAGCCGGCCGCCCTCGACCAGCGTCAGTGCGGTCGCGTACGGCATGTGGGTGTGCAGCACCGCCTTCGCATGGCGGTGGCGGCGATGGATGCGGCTGTGGATGAAGAAGGCGGTCGGCTCCAGCGGGTGGCGCCCCTCGATCACGCGGCCCGCGCCGTCGATCAGCAGCATGTCGCCGGCGGTGACCTCGGACCAGTGCAGGCCCTGCGGGTTGATCAGGTACCGGTCCTCGCCCACTTCGAGGCTGAAGTGGTTGCAGACCCCCTCGTTGAGCCCGTGCCGGGCTGCGCCGCGCAGCGCCGCGGCCAGATCGACGCGCAGCGCGTCGACGTTCGTCGTGTCCATCGCTCCTCCTGGTCGAGGCGCGCAGTATGCCTCGCGCCGCCGCGCCGCGCGGGGCCGGGCATGGCAGAATCCGGCAGGCGCCGCGCAGCCCGCGACGACGCCGCTTCACCGATGAGCGCGGTCCTGCCCACCGAGTCCTCCGTCGATCCCCGAGCACCCGACCTCGCCGCCGAGCACGCGGGGCGGGCGTCGCCCACGGCGACCACGGCGGGGGCGGTGCCTCGTCCCGCGCCGCTCGCCTCGGCGCTCGACGCGCTCGGCGTGATGCTGCTTCACGTCTCGCTCGACGGGCGTGTGCTCGCCTGGAGCCGCGCCGCCCGCGAGACCCTCGGCTGGGACGGTGGCCTGTACGGCGAGCGCCTCGATCCGGCGCTGTCGGGCGAGGGCGCCGCGGGGCTCGCGCGCCGCATCGCCGCGCGGGGCCCGGTCACCTGGGAGACCGCGTGGGCCCGCGCCGACGGGCGGCGCGTGCGGGTGCGCGTCGCCGTGGAGCTCGAGCCGCACGCGAGCGGGCCGCGCCTGCTGTGCTGCGCGACGCCGCTGCCCGAGCCGACGCCGGCGTTCGCCGAGATGGACCGCCTGCGGCGCTGGCACGAGGCGTTCTTCCGGCTCGCGCCGCTGCCCGCCTGCGTGCAGGGGGCGGACTGGCGGCTGGTCGCCGTCAACCCGGCGTACTGCGAGCTGATGGGCTACGAGGCGCGCGAGCTCGTCGGGCGCGACCCGGTGTTCATGATCGCGCCCGACTACGTCGAGGATCTGCTGCGCACGCGGGCCGACGGGGGCATGCTCGCCCGGATGGCCGCCGAGGGCACGGCGCGCATCCACGAGCGGCGCTGGGTGCGGCGCGACGGCCGGCCGCTGCTGCTGCGGGTCCACACGCGCGTGATGTCGGACCCGCGGCACGGCTTCCTCGTCTGCTCGCTGACCGAGGACCAGACCGCCGACCGGCTGCGCGTCGACGAGGTGATCCGGGATAACGAGATGTTCCGGCTGCTCTTCGAGGAGTCGCCGTCGCCGAAGTCGATCCAGGACGCGTCCTTCAGGCTGCTCAAGGTCAACCGCGCCTACTGCGAGATGTTCGGCTACCAGCCCTCGGAGATCCTCGGGCGCGACCCGATCGAGTGGGCGGCCGCCGAGGACCGCGAGATGATCCTCGAGCAGCGGCAGCGGGCGATGCGCGGCGAGCACCTGCCGGCGACGCTGACGCGGCGGATCACGCACCGCGACGGCTCGATGCGGATCTGCCGGCTGATGCGCCACACGACGCACGCCTCCGACGGCACGCGGATCGAGCTGATCACGCTGCACGACGAGACCGAGGAGATCCGCATGCAGCAGCGGCTGCGGGCCTACTGGCAGCGCTTCGAGCGCTTCTTCGAGCAGGCGCCGGTCGGGCTGATGATCTCCGACGCCGCGGGGCGCGTCGCGCTGGTCAACCGGATGCTCGAGGACATCGTCGGGCGGCCGCGCGACCGGCTGATCGGCTCGCCCGACGCGCTCGGCGAGGCGCGCTTCGAGGCGAGCGGCCGCAGCGGGGCCCGGCAACGCACGACCCTGCTGCGCGACGACGGCTCGACGCGGTGGATCGACCGGATCGATCGGGAGCTCGAGGACCTCGACGGCCGTCCGATGCGGCTGACCGTCGTCCACGACGCGACGCGCGAACGCAACCTGCGCGACGAACTGATCGAGACCGAGGAGCGCTTCCGGCAGTTCGCCGAACTCGTCGACGACGCGATCTTCGTCGCGGAACCGGGCCTCGAGCAGGTGCACTACGTGAACGGGCGCTTCGAGGCGACCTGGGGCATGGCGTGCAGCGAGCTCGTGCGCGACCCGCGCGGGCTGCTGGACGCGGTGCTGCCCGCGCAGCGCGACGAGGTCGCCGCGCTGTTCGACGGCCAGGCAGCCGGACACGCGAACGAGGCGCTGATCCGGCTCGAGCATCCGCAGACCGGCACCCGCACGATCCGGCTGCGCGTGTTCGGCCGGCGCGTCGCGACCACCGAGGACCCCGGCGACGGCGCGGCCGACCGGCTGTTCGCGGTCGCCGAGGACGTGACCGAGACGCTGCGCCTCGAGCAGGCGCGGCTCGAGGACGCGATCAAGCAGCGCGACATGCTGGTCCGGGAAGTCCACCACCGGATCAAGAACAACCTGCAGGGCGTCGCCGGCCTGCTGCAGCAGAGCGCCTCGACGCGCCCCGAGCTCGCCGAGCCGCTCGCCGAGGTCGTCGGGCGCATCCAGGCGATCGCGCAGATTCACGGCCTGCAGGTCCGCGACGGCGAGGCGCTGGTCGTGCGCCGCGTCGCGGCCGCGGTCTTCGACAACCTCGGCCGCACGTTCGGCATCGAGCTCGCGGTGCAGGTCGAGGACCCGGACGCGGTCGAGCGCTGGACACTGCCGGAGCAGGAGGCGGTGCCGCTCGCGCTGGTCTTCAACGAGCTCGGCACCAACGCGATCAAGCACCGTCGCCCTGGCTCGCGCGTCGGCGTGCGGCTGTGCGCGCTGCCCGACGGGATCGCGCTCGAGATCGCCAGCACCGGCGCGCTGCCCGAAGGCTTCGACTTCGCGCGGCTCGGGCCGTCGCCGTCCGGGCTCGGACTGGTGAAGGCGCTGCTGCCGCGCCGCGGCGCGCGCCTCGAGCTCGCCCAGCGCGACGACCGCGTGGTCGCGCGGACCGAGCTGACGACCCCCGCGGTGCGGGAGCGCCCTCCCGAGACCGACCCGCCCCCGACGAGGATTCGATGACCGATACCCGCGCGACCATCCTGGTGTGCGACGACGACCGGCTGGTGCTCGCCACGCTGGTCCACGGGCTCAAGAGCGCCGGCTACGACGTGGTCGAGGCCGACAACGGCGACGATGCGATCCTGCTCGCCCGAGAGCGGCGGCCCGACCTGGCGCTGCTCGACATGCGGATGAACGGCAAGACCGGCCTGGACGTCGCGGCATACCTGCGCGACCACGTCGGCACGCCGTTCATGTTCCTGTCGGCCTTCAACGACGAGCGCATCGTGCGGCAGGCGGTCGAGTTCGGTGCGCTCGCCTACCTGGTCAAGCCCCTCGACGTGCGGCAGATCGTGCCCGCGGTGGAGGCGGCGCTCGGGCGCTCCGGCGCGCGCGGCGCGGCCGCGGCGAGCGCCGAGGCCGCCGACGCGGCGACCGCGTCGGCCGCCGCCGTTCCGCTTCCGTCCGACTCGTTCGGCGTCGCGATCGACCTGATCGAACGGGCCCGCGGTGCGCCCGAGCTGCCGCCCGAGGCGGTCGCCGTCGGCGTGCTGATGGAGCGGCACCGGCTGTCGCCGGCCGCCGCGCGCCGGATGCTCGCGACGATCGCCGCCGCGCGCAGCCGGACCGAGGCGGCCGCGGCCGCCGAGATCGTGTCGGCGGTGGCGCTCCTCAGCGCCCCGCCTTCTCCCACAGCGTGAAGTAGAAGCGGCTGCCGCGCCCGGGCTCCGAATCGGCCCAGACCCGGCCGCCGTGCCGGCGCACGATCCGCTGAACCGTCGCGAGGCCGACCCCGGTGCCGGGGAACTCGGCTGAGCCGTGCAGGCGCTGGAACACCCCGAACAGCCGGTCGGCGAATCGCATGTCGAAGCCCTCGCCGTTGTCGGCGACGCACCAGACGGCCTCCACGCCCGTGCCGGTGCAACCGAACTCGATCCGCGCCTCGGGCCGCTTGCCGGTGTACTTCCAGGCGTTGCCGATCAGGTTCTCGAGCATCACGCGCAGCAGCGTACGGTCGCCTTCGACCGTCATGCCCGGTTGCACCACGACGTTCGCGGCCCGCTGCGGGTCGCCCGCGCGCAGCTCCTCGACGATGGTGTCCGCGAGTCGCGAGAGGTCGACCTGCTCCGGCACGACCGGCTGGCCCGAGAGCCGGGACAGGCCGAGCAGCGCGTCGATCATCTGCGTCATCCGCGCGGCGGCGCTCAGGATGCGCTGCAGGTGGTCGTGGCCGATCCGGTCGAGCCGATCGCCGTAGTCTTCCTGCAGGATCCGCGCGAAGCCCTCGACCACGCGGATCGGCGCGCGCAGGTCGTGCGACACCGTGTACGTGAACGACTCGAGCTCCTTGGCGGTCACCTCGAGCTCGAGGGAGCGTTCGCGCATCTTCTCGCGCAGCCGCTCGATCGCGCGGCCGTCCTGCTGCAGGCGCGCCTGGTCGGCCGAGCGGTCGTGCATCAGCAGCGCCGCGCACGGGCGCAGCGCACCGCCCCCCGGCAATGGTTCGAGGCGCAGTTCGACCGAGCGCGTCTCGCCGTACTTGCGCGCGATGTCCACGTGCATCCGCGTCTCGCGGCGCGCGCGCAGCGCGAGCTCGAGCCCGGCCGGAACGCCCTGCGAGTCGGCCCCGAAGAGCGTGCGGCACGGCAGCTGGCGCAGCTCGCGCTCGGTGCGGTCGAACAGGCGACACGCCGCCGCGTTGGCCCAGATCACGTGCCAGCCCGTCGTGCCGGCCGCGCCGGCCTCGATCCAGACGACCGGCTCCGCGGCGGCGAGCAGCGCCGCGACCGCCAGCCGGCGCGCGCGCTCCGACACCACCTCGGCGCCCGCATCGCGCGAGACGCCGGCGTAGCCGACGAACCGGCCCGAGGCGTCGTGCCGCGGCAGGCCCGCGTCGACGGCGACGCGCACGCGCCCGCTCGGGTCGACCCAGACCCACGCGAGCTCCGAGAACGGCTCGCGACGCTCGAGCGCCTGCCGGTGCGCGTCCCAGTCGGGCGCGTCGAGCGGCGTCGCGCCGTCGTCCCAGCGTCGTCGCCCGAGCTTGAGCTTCAGCGGCGAGGGGACCGGGCCGTCATCGACGCGGGTCACGACGCCGTGCTCATCCTGCTCCCAGTACACCTCGCGCGACAGCAGTCGGATCGTGTCGAGTTCGCTGCGGGGCCGGCCCGAGGGCTCGGCGGTGGCCGGAACCGCGGCCGGGACGGCGGTCGGCGGGGCGGAGAGGGGAGGCTCGGGACGCACGGCCGCCGGCGTCGCCATCGGTGCGGTCGGGGGATCCAGCCGCGCGTCGTCGCGGGGCGCGGCCACCGCGGTCGCGAGCGGCGCGCGGGCTGCGGCGTTCGGGGTCCGCCCAGGGCGTCGCGCGCCCGCGAACAGGCGCCGCGCGGCGAGGGTGCCGAGCCCGGCCAGCGCCGCGACCGACACCGCGATGACCAGCACCGGCACGGTCGCGTCGCCCGCGGACGGGTCGGTCGCGTGTGCGGCCCAGGGCAGCCCCGCCATCGTGCCGGCCGCGCCGAGGACGGCGCTGCGGACCGCGCCCGGGAACGGGCGGCGGCCGCGGGGCGACGGGCGGCGGAGAAACGGCGGGGTCATGCGGCTCGGGGAGGCCGCCACCTTACCCGAAAACGCGGCGCCGCACCCCCTCGGACGCCGGGCGCCGTCCGTCGGTCGAGGCCGGCCGCGGGCATCGAGAAGGCGGCCCGCCTGCCGACAACAACCCGGTCGACACTCGTCCGCCCCGATGCCGCGCATGTCCGCCATGCCCTCCGTGAGTCCGCCCGAGCTCCCGCCGAGGGTGCCGCTGCTCGACGACGACGCTCTGGGACGGCTGCTGGCCGGCCGGGCGCTGCGCGAGCGCGGCTTCGACGTGGTGGAGTTCGACCGGGCGCGGGAGGCGCTCGACGCGATCGAGGGGGGCGGGTTCGACTGCGCGGTCTGCGACCTGCCGATGCCCGACATCGACGGCATCGAGTTCTGCCGGCGCGTGCGCGCATCGACTCGCGGCGCGGCGCTGCCCGTGCTGATGCTGACCTCGCTCGACGACGCCGAGGCGACCGAGCGGGCCTGCGAGGCGGGCGCGACCGACTACGTCATCAAGTCGGTCGACTGGACGCTGCTCGTGCACCGGATCCGCCAGGCGATGCACCTGCGGTGGCTCGAGCGTGGCGACGGCCGCGAGGCGGGCGCCTCGGGCCCGGCGGGCGTGACGCCGGCCGCCGGGTTCGAATGGCAGCCCGCGCAGCGACGGCTGCGAGGCTCGGCGGACCTGTTCCGGTTGCTCGGCTGGGCCGACGCGCCGGCGTCGGTCGCCGATCGGCGCCTGCTCGCGACGGTCGCGCCGCCGGACCGGCGCAGCCTGCGTCGGGCGTTCGCGACGATGCGCGGCGGCGGCGCCGCGGTGCGCCGCGAGGTCGAGGTCGACGCGCTCGCCGCGCACCGGCTGCCCGCCGACCGGCTCGAGGTCGAGCTGACCGAGTCCGGGATGATGGCCGACCCGCAGGTCGCGGTCGCGCAGCTGAAGGCGGTGCGCGCGCTCGGCGCGGGCCTCGCGGTGGACGACTTCGGCACCGGCTACTCGTCGCTCGCCTACCTGACGCGGCTGCCGCTCGCGACGCTGAAGATCGACCGCTCGTTCGTGCAGGACGAGCATGCGTCCGAGCGCAGCAGCGCGGTCGCCCGCGCGATCGTCGCGCTCGGCGCGAACCTGCAGCTGCGCGCGGTCGCCGAGGGCGTCGAGACCGTCACCCGGCGCGACGCGCTGATCTCGCTCGGCTGCAAACTGCAGCAGGGCTTCCTCTACGGTCGGGCGGTGCCGTTCGACGAGGCGCTCTCGCTCGCCGACCGGCGCGCGATCGCGCCGCACGGACCTTCCCTGGAGTCCGTATCGTGAAAGCCGTCGCCCACGCCGCGCAGGGCCCCGCCGGCGCCGTGCGCCACGACGCGTCGCCCTCGGCGACCGAGGCCGCGCGCGCCGCGATCCGCTACCTCGCCGAGCGCAAGCTCGCGCCCACCCCGGGCAACTACCGCAAGGCCTGGGCGGAGGTCGGCGGCCCAGCGAGCGGCGCCGACGCCGAGCAGGTCGCGCAGGCCGCGGTGCGGCTGCTGACGCAGCGTGCCGAGCCCGGCGAGCCCGGCTTCGCCGGTCTGTCCTCCTCGGTGCGCGAGCAGCGCTGGAGCGAGGCGCTGTCGACGCTGCTGCACATCGCGAAGCAGTCGCCGCGCGGCCGCTGGGGCACGCTGGTGGCCTCGGTCGTCGAGCTGGCCATGGGGTCGGGGCGCGACTGGCCGACGCCGCGCCGGCTCGACGCGATCGTGGCCGCCGCGCACGAGAACGTCTCGAACGATTCGGCGCTGCGCGCGCAGCTCGAGCTGCTGCTGGTGCAGTGGCGGATAGACCCGGCGGAGCCGCGCTCCGGGGCGCACGCGCCCGCGTCCGTCGAGCCGAGGCTCGCCCAGGGCGACACGGTGGCCCGGGCCGGAGCGCACGACGAGGGGGCCGCCGAGGCGCACGCGGCCTCGGAGATCGATGCGGCGAACGACGCGCTGGTCGCCCGGCGCGATCTCGCGAAGCTGCGCAAGGTCAACGCCGAGCTCACCGAGATCGTCATGTCGCTGTGCAACAGCTTCGAGACGGTCGCCGACGAGGGCAGCTGGATCGTCTCGCAGGTCGACGCGGTGCGCGACGCGGTGCGCGACGGCTCGGACCGCCGATTGCTCGCCGCGGCGCGCCAACTGCTGCAGCATGCGCTGGTCACCCAGCAGTCGATCGTGCGCAGCCGCCGCGACGCGGTCGTCGCGCTGCGCGACCTGCTGCCGCATCTGGTGCTGCAGATGACCCATCTCGGCGAGCACGCGAACGACTTCGGCGAGACGCTGAACGAGCACCTGGAGGCGATCTCGAACGCCGACTCGCTCGAGCACATCGCCGAGCGCGTGCGCGGGCTGATCACCGACACGCGTGCGGTGCACCACACCTTCGACGACGCCCGGCGCGACCTCGGCGAGCGCTCCGAGCGGGCGGCGGCGCTCGAGATCGAGATCGAGCGGCTCGAGCGCGAGCTCGCGCAGGCGAGCGAGCGGCTGCTGACCGATCACCTGACCCGGACCGCGAACCGAGCGGGCCTGGGGCGGGCGTTCGACCGCGCGATGCAGCAGCTGCGCGCGACCGGCGACCCGCTCGCGATCGCGCTGCTCGACATCGACGACTTCAAGAAGGTCAACGACGCGCTCGGCCACCAGGCGGGCGACGGCGCGCTGCGCCACCTCGCCGGGCTGCTGCAGGGCAAGGTGCGGGCCGGCGACACCGTCGCTCGCTACGGCGGCGAGGAGTTCGTGATCCTGTTGCCCGGCATGACCGACGTGCAGGCGCGCGAGATGCTGGTGCGCGCGCAGCGCGAGCTGACGCGCGAGGTCTACCTGTACGAGTCGAAGCAGATCTTCATCACGTTCTCGGCCGGCACCACGCGGATCGACCCGCAGGACTCGCTCGAGTCGGCGATCGGGCGGGCCGACGACGCGATGTACCAGGCGAAGAACGCCGGCAAGAACTGCGTGGCCATCGCGTGAGATCAGTCGATCAGCCCGTTCCTCAGGCAGTAGGCCGTCAGGTCTGCGTTCGACTGCATGCCGAGCTTCTCGAGCACGCGGGCGCGGTAGACCGACACGGTCTTGGGCGACAGGCTCAGCTCGGTCGCGATGTCGGACAGGCGCTGCCCGGAGGCGAGCCGGATCAGCGTCTGGAACTCGCGGTCGGACAGCCGCTCGTGCGGCTTCTCGGCGTCGTCGACCGAAAGCCGCGCGGCGAGCGCCTCGGCGATCGCCGGGGTGATGTACTTGCGCCCCGCGTGCAGCGTGCGGATCGCGGCGACGATCTGCGACGGGTCGGCCGACTTGTTCAGGTAGCCCATGGCGCCGGCCTTCAGCGCGCGGATCGCGTACTGGTCCTCGGGGTACATCGTGAGCACCAGCACGCGGATGCGAGCGGCGTCCTCGGCGAGCGAGTGCAGCACGTCGAGCCCGCTGCGACCCGGCAGGTTGATGTCGAGCAGCAGCACGTCGAACTCGGTGTCGCGGGCGAGCTGGCGCAGCTCGCCGTAGTCGGACGCCTCGCCGACGACGCGGATGTCGCCGGCCTCGTGCAGCGAGTCGCGCAGCCCGCGCCGGATCAGCGCGTGGTCATCGACGATGACGACGCGGATCATGCGTCCGACTCGTCCAGCAGCCGTGAGGCGGCGCGCTCGGTCAGCGGGATCGTCAGCATCACCGCACCGCGGCGCTCGCCGACCGCGATGTCGAGCCAGCCGTGGACCTGACGCACGCGTTCCGTGAGGCCGCGCAGCCCGAACGAGCCGGGCTTGTCGACGTCTTCGGCGCGGATGCCGACGCCGTCGTCGGTGATCTCGAGCGACAGCGTGTCGTCCTGCAGCACCAGGTCGACCTTCGCGCGGCGTGCGTTCGCATGCTTGGCGACGTTGGTCAGCGACTCCTGCGCGACGCGGTAGACGGTGATCGCGACCGGCTCGGCGAGCTCGACGTGCTCGCGGTTGGAGGTCAGCTGCGCATCGATGCCGGTGCGGCTGGAGAACTGCTGCACCAGCACCTCGAGTGCGTCGACGATGCCGGCCTCGAGCGCGGGCGGGCGCAGGTTGCGCAGCAGCCGCTGCACCGCGAGCACCGCCTGGTTCAGCGTGTCGAGGCCCTGGCGCGCCCGGGCGCGCACCGGCTCCTCGCCGTGGCGCTCGAGCCACGAGAGGTCGAAGCGCAGCGCGGTCAGCATGCCGCCGACGTCGTCGTGGACCTCGCGCGCGATCGCGGCCCGCTCGGCCTCGACCGCCTGCTGCAGGTGGTCGGTCAGCGCGCGCAGCCGGCGCTCGGATTCGGCGAGCGCGCGCTGCGCGGCCTCGCGCTCGCGCCGGGCGGCGGCCGCGGACATCGCGTTGCGCAGGGCCGGGCCGAGCCGGGCGAGGCGACCCTTGATCAGGTAGTCGTCGGCGCCGGCCTGCATCGCGGCGACCGCGGCCTCCTCGCCGATCGTGCCCGAGACGATGATGAACGGAAGGTCGTGGCCGGACGAGCGGACGATCCGCAGCGCCTCGCCGCTGGAGAAGCGGGGAAGGTGATGGTCGGAGACGACCGCGTCCCAGCGGCGCGACGCGAGCGCCGCCTGCAGGCCGCCGGCGTCCTCGACGCGGACGGCGTCGGGCGCGAGCCGCTGCTTGCGCAGCGAACGCAGCAGCAGTTCGTAATCGAGCTCGGAGTCCTCGACGACCAGCAGCCGGATCGGCGTGTCGCCGGTGTCCGGCCCGTCGATCCGCTCGGCGGAATTGGTCGGATGCACCCGGTCTTATCTGCAGTTGGCCGATCCAGCTCGACCGGACAATCCGGTTCGGTGCGGTCTCGACCGGGTCGATGGTAGCACGCGTCGATTTCCGCGATTCCCTAGGCGAACAAGCGCGATGAGCGATCAACACTCCCAAGACGGCGAAGAGGCGGTGCCCGCACGGCTCGCCGCGGACATGCAGGACGAGCTGCTGGCCGCGGGCACCGAGCTCGAACGGCTCGAGCGCCTGCTCTCCGATGCGGTGGACCAGTTGCTGGACCGGTTCGGACGGGCCCATGCGCTGTGCGGCGACCTCCACGATGCGCGGCAGCCGGCCCTCGCGGCCGAACTGCGCGCGGCGATGACGGCGCTGCAGTTCCAGGACATGGCGTCGCAGCTGATCTCGCACTCGCGGCGTCGGCTGGCCTCGGTCGCGGACTGCCTCGGGAACGCGGCGGACGGCGGCGATGACGGGGCCGAGGTGCAGTGGGTCGGGCGTGCGTGCCCGGTCGCGCAGCGTGCGGTGGATGCGGGCTCGGTCGAGCTCTTCTGAAGATCCGGAGCGGAAAATGACGATGCGTTCGATTCTGGCAGTGGACGATTCGGCTTCGATGCGCCAGATGGTGTCGTTCACCCTGCGCAGCTCGGGGTACGACGTCATCGAGGCGGTCGACGGCCAGGACGCCCTCGACAAGATCGGTGACCGGCAGGTGGACCTGGTGCTCACCGACCAGAACATGCCGAGGATGGACGGGCTGACGCTGATCCGCCAGCTGCGCGGGCAGGATCGCTTCAAGCGCACCCCGATCCTCGTGCTGACCACCGAGTCCAGCGACGAGATGAAGCAGGCCGGCCGTGCCGCGGGCGCGACGGGCTGGATGGTGAAGCCCTTCGACCCGGCGAGGCTGCTCGAGGTCATCGGCAAGGTCCTGCCCCAGTAACCTGGCATCGGAGCGACGATGAGCGAGACACAGACCGGCGGGCAGGGCGCCGCGTTCGACCTGTCCCAGTTCCACGGGGTCTTCTTCGAGGAGGCGGGGGAGAACCTCGCCAACATGGAGACGCTGCTGCTGGGGCTGGACGTCGACGCCGCGGACGACGAGACGCTGAACGCGATCTTCCGCTGCGCCCACTCGATCAAGGGCGGCGCAGCGACCTTCGGGTTCCAGGACGTCGCCGACCTCACGCACGTGATGGAGACGCTGCTCGACAAGCTGCGTCGGCACGAGCTGGTCGCGACCGCCGGCATGATCGACACGCTGCTCGAGTCCGGCGACGTGCTCGAGCAGCTGCTCGAACGGCACCGCGCCGGCACCGGCGAGGCGATCGACAGCAGCGAGCTGGTCGCGCGGATCGGCGCGCTGGCGAACGGCACCGCCGCCGCGGCGCCGGTCGCGATCACGTCGCCCGCCGCCGCGCCGGCAACGGCCGTGCCCGCATCGCCCGGGTCGCAGCCGGCCTCGACCGCGCCGACGCTCGTGGCCGGGCCGGGCGAGCGCGCGCTCGACGTCTTCGTCGGGCCGCTCGAGCGCCCCGAGGCCGCGGACCACCTCGCCGAGCTGTTCGCCGAGATCCCGGGCCTGGGCCGCATCGAGGCGCTCGACGGCGGCACGCCGGATGCGCAGGGGCTGCGCCGGTTCCGCGCCGTGACCGGCGCGGCGGATGCCGAGCTGCTCGACCTGTTCTCGTTCCACGTGGCGCGCGAGCAGGTGCGCCTCGCCCCCGCCGGTGAGGCCGCGCCGGCCGCGCCCGAGCCGGCCGCCGCGAAGCCCGTGCTCGCCGAGCGGGAGGACTTCGGCTTCTTCGTCGACCTGTCCGAGGCGGCTCCGGCCGCCA
>Ga0315899_10000370_pt1 | contig 54993 bp, 52 predicted proteins | sample LakEriMetagenome_2_FD_203518 | JGI IMG/M metagenome (GOLD analysis project Ga0315899, IMG submission 203518) | Freshwater fungal communities from buoy surface, Lake Erie, Ohio, United States - Buoy 4 MA112 | ecosystem: Environmental > Aquatic > Freshwater > Lake | place: USA: Lake Erie, Ohio... | reverse complement strand
CGCAACGATCCCTTCGGCCTGCCGGCCCCAGCGGGCGCGGGGTGCTGACATGACGCGCCTACGCATTCTCCTCTCCCGCTTGCGCGACGATAGCGGCGTCTCCGCGATCGAATTCGCGCTCATCGCGCCGATCCTCATCCTGCTGATGATGGCGAGCGTGGAGCTGCAACGCTATTTGCGCATAGATCGGCAACTCGCCAATTCGGCGGAGAACGTCGCCTCTCTCATCGCCCAGCGCCCCGGCCCGTTGACCGGCTGGAACATCAGCGAAGATTTCGATTCAACCTTCCAGACCTTTCCCGAAGCGGCGATCCGTGCGGCGCCTGGCCCCTGGTTCAACGCCATGGGCTATATGATCACCCATGCCGCCTTCTCCACGACGGTGGCCGGATGCACGGCCAATTGCGCATACAAAGCCAATGTCGCATGGCTCTGGGGACGCGGAACGGGCGCGCCCGGCATGACGCGCCGGTGCGGGGAGCTGACCGCCGCTCCCGCCGGCGCCGCGCCCTCCGGCTCCACTTTGCCCGCGACGATGTTTGGGCCGGGCTCGATCATCATCGTGGACTTGTCGTTCGATTTCGTACCCGTCTTCGGGGCGAGTTTCATTTCGCCCATCCAGATGTTCAAACAGGCTTACGCCTTCCCGCGCTTCTCCTCGACATGGCTCAACGCCAGTCAGGCGACGCTCACCACGACCTGCCCCGGCTATTCGTGAGCGCGGTTAACGCGCATCAACCAGCATTTGAACGAAACGCCGCACGAAAGATTCAAAAGTCCCCCTTACGTTGCGGACTTATTTTCTCCGCCCTGGAGGCGAACATGTTTTCTTGTCAGGCCATTTCTGCATTCGCCCGCCGTTTCCGCACAGATGAGAAAGGCAACGTCGCTCTTCTGACCGGCCTGCTCGCCGTGCCGCTGGTCGGCGCAGTTGGTTTCGGCATCGACTATACGCGCGCAGTCAGTTACCGCATCCAGCTCGACGCCGCCGCCAACGCCGCCACGCTCGCCGCCATCGACACGGCCCGCGCGCTGATGGCCGCCAATCCCAATCTGACGGAGGCCGACGTGAAGGCGGCGGCGGCCGCGAAGGCCCAGCAGGTGTTCGCCGCGCGCGCCCCCTCGCAATACACGCCCATCGTCAGCGCGGATTTCGGCGTGACCCGCGTCGGCCAGACGATGAACGCCAACGGCTCTTACACGGCCACCATGCCCACCGTCTTCACCGGCCTTGTCGGCGTGAACCAGATGGACCTCGCCGGCACGAGCGCCGCCAATGGCCCCCTCGCGCCTGCGGGGTCCTCGGATCCGTCCGTCGTCATCAACGACACGCTGAGCACGCCGCCGCCGCAATTCCTGACGGCCGATCCCTCCACCACGAACATCCATGTCAGCGAATACAATGGCTGGAAAGCGTCGAAGGTGATTGAGATCGGCAAGGTCGCCGCCTATGGGGTGCCGCCGCCGCCCAGCGGGGCCGCCTTCGCCATGGAGCTGGACGGCGTGCAGAACGGTTCGGCCTCCAAAAAAGTTTACCTGCAGTCGGGCGCCTATGAATTGCGCTACGCCTATATCGAGCGCACATCCTACAGCGATTACGCGCCCGCATGGTTGTGCGGCACGCGCACGTCGGATGTGGACTGGGCGACTTCGCCGGAAGGAACGTGGGGCTATCAGTCCAATCGCATGGCCTTCTATCTCGATCGCGCGCCTAATGACACGCCGCCCGTCAACCTGTCGGCTGCGACGAACAATCTGATCGACGTCTGCGTCATCAGCGGCGCCAAGTGGGTCGAACGCAGCGTCAAGATCACGATCAACACGCCCGGATATTTCTGGCTCACCATGCAGGCGGAAGGCGCGAGCGACCAGACCGGCGGCCTCATCAGCGACATTCGTCTGTGCCGCAACGCCTGCGCGGGGACGCCAGCGGAAAGCTACCCATGGGCGGCGAACACAGTCCTGTTCTCGGACGATTTCTCCACGCCTGTGGGCAATAACCAGCTCTGGACCGAACGCACGCTGGACGATTCCGGCGTGAACAGCGGCTGGAGCAAACTCGCCACCGGCTGGACGACATGGCCAGTGAACCAGACCGACTTCACAAGGGCGACCATTGACGGAGAGACGGCGAACCGCATTGAACTGGACGGCTCCTATGTCGATAATGTTTCAGCTGGCCCCGGCGAGCCCAGCTCGAACCGCTCGATCAGCCGCAGGTTCATGCTGACCCCGGGCTATTACGCGGTTCGATATAAATATCTCGCGGCCAGACCTTTGGCCTCGGCCGCGACGGAGCTGTGCGGCCTCGAAAGCCATTCCAACAATCTGACGATCGCCGGCACGACGTCCTTCGCCATGCGCGTCTTCGTCGATGCGGACCAGAGCTTCAGCCATCCGGAGTCCGAGCCCGTGATCCGCGCGCAGGCGGTCTGGAAGAACCCTGACGGCTCCGCCGCGACCCTGCCGCGCCTCGCCGCGACGGTGATCGACGCCTGCGCCTTCTCCAAGACCACGATGACGCGGGTGGTCCAATTCAAGATCGTTAAGCCCGGCTTCTACTGGCTGACGATCGCGGGCGAAGGAACCGCCGACCAATGGGGCGCGCGCCTGTGGGACGTCAGCATGACGGCCGTCGGCGGCCTCTCCATGGCCTCCCCGCCCGCGAGCGCGGTCTCCATTCCCGCGCCCGGCCTCGCGCCCGGAACGACCGTGGTCCTCAACAGCCTGCAGGTCGCCGCCAACTGAGGCCGGGCGCAGGCTTCGCCCAAGTCGAGATCAAAGTCGCGATCAAAGTCGCGATCAAAGCAGCGACCAAAGCGGCGGGCGGGAGCTTGAGGGTTCCCGCCCGCTGCGCGTCGCATCGGTGGAGAACGCCCCCTGAGGGGTTCACACCGCCGGGGAATTGGTCTAGACGGTCGTGACCTCAGGTCGGGGCTCCCGCCTGAACGCCCTTGCAGGGTTTTCGGAGGACGCGCTCCGGCCATTCGAGGCCGCCAGGCGCGGCCTTTTTTTGTGCGCAGCGCACGACCCGCAGACCGACGGACGACCATGCCCAGACGGACAGACATCCACACGATCATGATCATCGGCGCGGGGCCGATCATCATCGGACAGGCCTGCGAGTTCGATTATTCCGGCACGCAGGCCTGCAAGGCGTTGCGCGAGGAGGGCTACCGAATCGTCCTCGTGAACTCCAATCCTGCGACGATCATGACCGACCCGGACATGGCCGACCGCACCTATGTGGAGCCCATCACGCCGGAGATCGTCGCCAAGATCATCGAAAAGGAGCGCGGCGACCGCGCGAAGGGCTTCGCCCTGCTCCCCACCATGGGCGGGCAGACGGCGCTCAATTGCGCGCTCTCGCTCAAGCAGATGGGCGTGCTCGACAAGTTCGACGTGGAGATGATCGGCGCCACAGCCGAGGCCATCGACAAGGCGGAGGACCGCCAGCTCTTCCGCGAAGCGATGATGAAGATCGGCCTCGACACGCCGCGCTCGCGCCTCGCCAACGCCTCCGACCTGAAGAAGGTCGACAAGGAGGCCTTCCAGCGCCAGAGCGCGGAGATCGCGGCCAGCCATTCCGATCCGGCCGAACGCCAGAAGGCGGTTGAGGCTTTCGCGCGCGACTGGGATTCCAACGAGCCTGAACGCAAGCGCCGTTACGTGTCGAAAGGCTTGCAGGAAGCCCTTGAAGCGCTCGACGACGTGGGCCTGCCCGCCATCATCCGCCCGTCCTTCACCATGGGCGGCACGGGCGGCGGCATCGCCTACGACAAGGCGGAATATATCGAGATCGTGCAATCCGGCCTCGACGCCTCGCCGACCACCGAAGTGCTCATTGAGGAGAGCGTGCTCGGCTGGAAGGAATACGAGATGGAGGTCGTCCGCGACAAAGCGGACAATTGCATCATCGTCTGCTCCATCGAGAACGTCGATCCGATGGGCGTGCACACGGGCGATTCCATCACCGTCGCGCCCGCCCTCACGCTGACCGACAAAGAATATCAGATCATGCGCGACGCCTCGATCGCGGTTCTGCGCGAGATCGGCGTGGAGACCGGCGGATCGAACGTGCAGTTCGCGGTCAATCCCGACAACGGCCGCATGATCGTGATTGAAATGAACCCGCGCGTCTCGCGCTCCTCCGCGCTCGCCTCCAAGGCGACGGGCTTCCCCATCGCGAAGGTCGCCGCGAAACTCGCCGTCGGCTACACGCTCGACGAAATCGCCAACGACATCACCGGTGGCGCGACGCCCGCCTCCTTCGAGCCCACCATCGATTACGTGGTGACGAAGGCGCCGCGCTTCGCCTTCGAGAAATTCCCCGGCGCCGAACCCACGCTCACCACGGCGATGAAATCGGTCGGCGAATCCATGGCCATCGGCCGCACCTTCGCGGAATCGCTGCAAAAGGCGTTGCGCTCGCTGGAGATCGGGCTCTCCGGCCTTGATGAGGTGGAGATCGAGGGCCTCGGTCAGGGCGACGACATGAACGTGCTGCGCCGTGCGCTGGGTTCGCCCACGCCCGACCGCCTGCTCGTCGTGGGACAGGCGCTGCGTCTGGGCATGAGCGTCGAGGACATCTATCGCGCGTGCAAGATCGAACGCTGGTTCATCGAGCGCATCGCTGAAATCGTTGCGCTGGAGAAGCGCGTGCAGGCCCATGGCCTGCCGCAGGACGCCGAAAACCTGCGCATGCTGAAGGCCGCGGGCTTCTCCGACGTGCGCCTCGCCTCGCTCGCCGGCGCCAATGAGGGCGACGTGCGCGGCCTTCGTCACAAGCTCGGCGTGCGCCCGGTCTATAAGCGCATCGACACCTGCGCGGCGGAATTCGCCTCGCCCACCGCCTATATGTACTCGACCTATGAGACGCCCTTCGCCGGCGCGCCCGTGTGCGAAGCCAATCCGAGCGACAAGCGCAAGATCGTCATTCTCGGCGGCGGCCCGAACCGCATCGGTCAGGGCATCGAGTTCGATTATTGCTGCGTGCACGCCTGTTTTGCGCTGAGCGACGCGGGTTTCGAAACCATCATGATCAATTGCAACCCGGAGACGGTCTCCACCGACTACGACACGTCGGACCGCCTCTACTTCGAGCCGCTGACGGCCGAAGACGTGCTCGAGATCATGGACAAGGAGCGCATGAGCGGCGAGCTCATGGGCGCCATCGTGCAGTTCGGCGGCCAGACGCCGCTGAAGCTCGCCCATTCGCTGCAACAGGCGGACGTGCGCATCCTCGGCACGTCGGTCGATTCCATCGACCTCGCTGAAGACCGCGACCGCTTCAAGCGCCTGCTCGACAAGCTGGGGCTGAAACAGCCCAAAAACGGCATCGCCTATTCGGTGGAGCAATCGCGCATCGTCGCAGCCGAACTCGGCCTGCCGCTCGTCGTGCGCCCCTCCTATGTTCTGGGCGGGCGCGCCATGGCGATCATCCACGACGCCGCAGCCCTCGACGACTATCTCCTCGGCACGCTGCCGAGCCTGATCCCGTCCGACGTGAAGGCGCGTTACCCCAACGACAAGACGGGGCAGATCAACACGGTGCTGGGCAAGAACCCGCTCCTGTTCGACCGCTATCTGTCCGACGCGGTGGAGGTGGACGTCGACTGCCTGTGCGACGGCAAGGACGTGTTCGTGGCCGGCATCATGGAGCACATCGAGGAGGCGGGCATTCACTCGGGCGATTCCGCCTGCTCCCTGCCCCCGCGCTCGCTCTCGCGCGAGACGACCGCTTTGCTCGAGGAGCAGACGCGCAAGCTCGCCCTCGCGCTTGAGGTCGGCGGGCTCATGAACGTGCAATACGCGCTCAAGGACGGCGAGATCTACGTGCTCGAAGTCAATCCGCGCGCCTCGCGCACCGTCCCCTTCGTGGCGAAGGTCATCGGCTATCCCATCGCCAAGATCGCCTCGCGCGTCATGGCGGGCGAAAGCCTCGCCTCCTTCGGCCTGAAGCAGCGCGAACTCGCCCATGTGGGCGTGAAGGAAGCGGTCTTCCCCTTCGCGCGCTTCCCCGGCGTCGACACGGTGCTCGGCCCCGAAATGCGCTCGACGGGCGAGGTGATCGGCCTCGACACCTCCTTCGCCACAGCCTTCGCCAAGAGCCAGCTCGGCGCGGGCGCGAAAGTGCCGACCGGCGGCGCAGTCTTCATGAGCGTGCGCGAGGACGACAAGCCGCGCATGCTGGAGACGGCGAAGCTCCTGGCCTCGCTCGGCTTCCGGATTCAGGCGACGGGCGGCACCCAGCGTTATCTGGAGGAGCACGGCGTGCCCGCCCAGCGGGTCAACAAGGTCTCCGAAGGCCGGCCCCATGTGGTGGACGCCATCAAAAACGGCGGCGTGCAGCTTGTCTTCAACACGACCGAGGGGGCGCAGGCTCTGGCCGATTCCCGCTCCCTTAGACGAGCGGCCCTCTTGCACAAGGTCCCGTATTATACGACGCTCGCCGGAGCGGTCGCCGCGGCCCAGGGAATTCGGGCTTATAAAGGCGGCGATCTGGAAGTTCGGGCCCTGCAGGATTATTTCTCAGCATAAGCCAAGGCCCGTCCGCTGCGCTTGAGCGTGGCGGACCGGCTTCTCGGGACGTCTCCCCTCCGTCGGGGAGGTCCGGACCGAACCCCAAGCCAATCGCCCGCCACATGGGAATTCACCGGTTTGCGCCGGCCCGGCGGACTTTTGAACCATTCAACCAAGGAGCCCGCGCGCTTTTGCGGGAAGGGTAAGATGGAAAAGGTTCCGATGACCGTCGCGGGCTACGCCGCCCTCGAACAGGAGTTGAAGCACCGCCAGCAGGTCGAGCGCCCGCGGATCATTCAGGCGATCGCGGAGGCGCGCTCCCATGGCGATCTGTCGGAAAACGCCGAATACCATTCCGCGAAAGAATCCCAGTCGCTGAACGAAGGCCGCATCGCGGAGCTGGAGGACAGGATTTCCCGCGCTGAAGTGATCGACGTCTCCAAACTGAGCGGCGACACGGTGAAATTCGGCGCCACCGTCACCCTCATCGACGAGGACACGGACGAAGAGAAGAAATATCAGATCGTCGGCGAGAACGAGGCGGACGTGAAGAGCGGCAAGGTGTCGATCACCTCGCCCATCGCGCGCGCGCTCATCGGCAAGCGCGTCGGCGACACCGTTGAGGTGAACACGCCCGGCGGCGGCAAGAGCTACGAAATCCTCGGGATCGTCTTCGTGTGACAGCGCGGGCCGGCGAGTTTCCGCCCGCGGACACGCGCACGCTCATCCTGTCCTGCGGCAAAGCGGGCCACGACGCCAACAGTCTCGGCGTTGCGGCCGCGCTCGGCCTGTCGCCACGCATCCAGCGCATAGCGCCGCGCCCCCTGTTCTCGGCTCTGGCTCCCTTCGGACCCGCCGATCCGCGCGACGTGGTCGAGCCCGAATGGCCGCAGCTCGTCATCGCGTCCGGCCGCGAGACCGCGCCCGTCCTGCGCGCCTATGGCGCGCGCAATCCCAAAGCGTTCACGCTCTATCTGCAAGACCCGCGCGCCTGGCGGGCCGCCTATGACATGATCTGGACGCCCGCGCATGATCGCGCGCAGGGGCCCAACATCATCAAGACCCTCGCCTCGCCCCATCCGCTGCGCCCGCAAGCGCTCGCGCAGGCGCGCGCTCATCCAGATCCGCGCGTCGCCGCCCTCGACGCGCCGCGCCTCGCCCTCGCCATCGGGGGCCCCAGCAAGGCCCATCGCTTCGAGGAGGCCGATGCGCAGGCGATCATCGCCATTGCGCAACAGGGCGCGGCGCAGGGCTTCTCCATCATGGCGACGCCCTCGCGCCGCACGCCGCCCGACCTGATGCGCCGCCTCGCCGCAGCGCTCGCGGATTTACCGCCTGCTCGGCGCCTTTTGTGGGACGGGACGGGCGACAATCCCTATCTCGCCATGCTCGCCAATGCGCAGACGATTCTCGTCACCGCCGACAGCGTGAACATGGTCGGCGAGGCCGCCGCCACCGGCGCGCCGGTCCACGTCTATGAGCCCGCCGGCGGGTCGCCCAAGATCACGCGCTTCCTCAATGGCATGGTCGCGGCCGGCGCCGTGCGGCGCTACGCTGGCGCCTTCGAGCGATGGGACTACGCGCCGATGGACCCCACCGACGACATCGCCCGCGAAGTCGCCCGGAGAATGCGCGCCAAGGCCGCGACCTTCGCTGAAACGATCTGAGTTTCTGGCGGTTTCCGCGAGCTTTGCACAGGTTGCAAGGCCCCGCTCGCTTGCAGCGCGAGCCCCGCGTCCATAACATGGCGGGCAGCTTTCAGGCGCGCGGCGCATGGCTCGCCGTCTGATGACCTCCAGCAAGAGACGCCCGCACGTCATGACCGCGCCGACCCACGCCAAGCTCATCATCATCGGTTCAGGCCCCGCCGGCTACACCACGGCCATCTACGCTGCGCGCGCCATGCTCGCGCCTGTGCTGATCTCCGGTTTCGAACCCGGCGGGCAATTGATGATCACGACGGACGTGGAGAATTATCCCGGCTTCGCCGACCCCATTCAGGGGCCATGGCTCATGGAGCAGATGCGCAAACAGGCCGAGCATGTGGGCGCCGCCATGGTCTCCGACCATGTGACGAGCGTCGATCTGTCGAAGCGGCCCTTCACGCTTGCCTGCGACAGCGGCGCGACCTGGACCTGCGACGCGCTCGTCATCGCCACGGGCGCCAAAGCGAAATGGCTTGGCCTGCCGAGCGAGGAGAAGTTCAAGGGCTATGGCGTCTCCGCCTGCGCGACCTGCGACGGCTTCTTCTATCGCGGCAAGGAAGTGATCGTGGTGGGCGGCGGCAATTCAGCGGTGGAGGAGGCGCTCTATCTCGCCAATCTCGCCTCGAAGGTCACGGTCGTCCACCGCCGCGATTCCTTCCGCGCCGAGCGCATCCTGCAGGAGCGCCTGTTCAAACATCCCAAGGTCTCCGTGCTGTGGAACCATGCGGTTGACGAAATCCTCGGCGACGAAACGCCGCCCGGCGTCACCAGCGTGCGGCTGAAGAACGTTTCAACCGGCCAGACCCAGACGATGAAGACTGACGGTGTGTTCGTCGCCATCGGCCACGCGCCGGCCTCCGACCTGTTCAAAGGCCAGATCGAGATTCGTCCGAACGGCTATATCAAGACCGCGCCGAATTCGACCGCGACCAACGTGCCCGGCGTGTTCGCCGCCGGCGACGTGGCCGATGACGTCTATCGGCAGGCCGTCACGGCGGCGGGCCTTGGCTGCATGGCGGCGCTGGAGGCCGAACGCTTCCTCGCGGCCCATGAAACCCATGCGAAAGCCGCCGAATAGAGGGGCGCGCGATGGACTGGGACAAGCTCCGCGTCTTTCACGCCGCCGCTGAAGCGGGCTCCTTCACCCATGCGGGCGATGCTCTGGGCCTCAGCCAGTCGGCGGTGAGCCGGCAGGTGAGCGGGCTTGAAGCGGATTTGCAGGCGCCGCTCTTTCATCGCCATGCGCGCGGCCTGATCCTCACCGAACAGGGCGAAGTGCTCTATCGCACGGTGCGCGACATCGTGATGAAGTTAGAGGCGGCGCGCTCGCGCCTCTCGGACACGCGCGAGCGTCCGCGCGGCGAATTGCGCGTGACGACGACCGTGGGCATCGGCACCAATTGGCTCACGCCGCGCATCGGCGAATTCATCGAGCTTTATCCCGACATCAAGGTGACCTTGCTGTTGTCGGATGATGAGCTTGATCTCTCCATGCGCGAGGCGGACGTCGCCATCCGCGTGCGCGAGCCGGTCCAGCCGGACCTCATCCGCCGCCGCCTGTTCACCATGCACTTTCACGCTTACGCCTCGCCCCCCTACCTCAAGCGATTCGGCGAACCCAAAACCCTCGACGAACTCGACAACCACCGCATCCTCACCTACGGCGTCTCGGCCCATTCTTATCTCGACGCGATCAACTCGCTTCACTTCGCCGGGCGCGACGCCAAGGAGCCCCGCCCCTCCGCGCTCAAGGTCAACAACATCTCCGCCCTGCGCCGCGCGGTGGAGAACGGCGTCGGCATCGCCATTTTGCCGGATTACCTCGCGCTCGCCGACACGAGCCTCGTGCGCATTCTCCCGCAGGCGGACATGCCAGAGCTGGAGTGCTTCCTTGTCTATGCGGATGAATTGAAGAACGTCGCCCGCGTGCGCGTCTTCCGCGACTTCCTCGTAGCCAACGCCCAGCGCTGGGATTATTAGTCTCGGTCAAGTTAAATCGGCTCTCTCATGCGCCTTGCGCATGACGCTTATGCGGATGTCGGACTTGCGCCGCGCTGGGCGCATTGCGATGGTGGTTTCGGCTGGGGATTGGCGCTTCGCCCCCTCCCTTCCGGCGTTGCGCCGCAAAATCCCCAAGCCAACCCCTCTGATGGCGCCTGGCGAAGCCGGGTTGTCGGCCGGACAGCGATGTCCGGCCTTTTTTCTGCCTGTTGACGCCCGCAAGGGCTCGGCCATGATGGGTCCAAGCGCGGAAGCGCAGGGAGGACTCAATGGACCGCAGACAAGCCTTGGCGCTGACCGGCGCCGGATTCGCGCATCTCGCCTTAGGCGCGCCCGCCCGCGCCCAGCAAAAGCTCATCCCCGTGAAATGCGGCGTGCCGAACGCGGCCACCGACGTCGGCTATTTCGTCGCCCACGCCAAGGGCTATTTCCGCGAGGAAGGGCTCGACGTCTCCTTCACGCCCTTTCCCTCCGCCGCGACCATGATCGCCCCGCTCGCCTCAGGCGACTTGCAGGTGGGAGCGGGCGGGCCTTCCGCCGGCCTCTACAACGCCATTTCGCGCGGCATGGACATTCGCATCGTCGCCGACAAGAGCAAGAACGTCGTCAATCGCGGGAGCCAGAAACTGCTGGTGCGCAAGGCCCTCGTGGAGTCCGGCCGCGTGAAGACGCTCGCCGATCTCAAGGGTCTTAAATTCGGCAACGGCGCGCCGGGATCCTCCGCCTCCTCCGTCATCTACAAGGTGCTGCAAAAAGCGGGGCTCGAAGCCTCCGACATCACCGAAGTGTCGATGAGCTTTCCCCAGCAGGTGGCGGCGCTGGAAAGCGGCGCGATTGATTTCGCCATGCCGCCTGATCCCGCCACGACGCTCGCGCTCAACCGTGGCGTTGCAGTCTCCCTGCTCAACGGCTGGGACGTCTATCCCATTCATCAGATCGCGGTGACGCTCTACTCCGGCGCCTTCGCGACCAAACAACCCGACGCCGCGCGCCGCTTCATGCGCGCCTTCCTGAAGGGCGTGCGCTACCACAACGATTCGCTCAACGAGAAGGGCGAGTTCGCAGGCCCCAAGGGCGACGAAGTGGTGAAGATCCTCACCGAATACGGGCCTTTCAAAGATCCCGCGCTCTATCGCTCCTTCATCCTCGCCTTCTGCGATCCGGACGGCGCTCTCCATATGGAGAGCCTGAAGGAGGACATCGAAATCTTCCAGAAGCTGAAACTTCTGGAAAAGCCCGTCGACGTGAACAAGGTCGTCGATCTCTCCTTCCTCAACTGGGCGCTGAAGGAGTTAGGGCCCTACAAAAAGGCGTGACGCCTTTTCTGCATCAGGCCCGCGCCGCTCAGGCGCGGGCTTATGCGCTCACATGAAGAGCTTTTCTTTCTCAAGCCCCTTATAGAGATCGGCGACATATTCGCCGTAGCCGTTCCACATCAGCGTCGGCACGCGTTTGCCTTCGCCCAGCACTTCCTCCGTCGCCTGACTCCAGCGCGGATGGGCGACCTGCGGATTGACGTTCGCCCAGAAGCCATATTCAGCGGGCTGCAACGCCTCCCAGAAGCTCTTGGGCCGCTCCGCCGTAAACGTGATGCGGCGGATCGACTTCACCGCCTTGAATCCATATTTCCAAGGCATGTGCACGCGCAGCGGCGCGCCATATTGCTTGGGCAGCGGCTTGCCGTAGGCGCCCGTCACCATGAAGGCGAGTTCGTTGCGCGCCTCCTCGATCGTGCATCCGTCCACATAGGGCCACGGATACCACGTCTGCCTCTGGCCGGGGGCGATCTTGGGTTCGAGGAACGTCTCCATGCGAATGTATTTCGCATCCGACTTCGGCGCGGCGAGATCGACGAGGCTCTTCATCGCAAAGCCCGTCCAGGGCACGGTCATGCCCCACGCCTCGACGCAGCGCAGACGATAAAGCCGCTCTTCGAGTTGAACGGCCTTGAGCAGATCGTCTATGCCGATCTGGCGCTCCTTCTCGACGAGTCCGTCGATCCTGATGAGCCAGGGCCGCGTCTCAAGACGCTGCGCGGCGGCTGCGATGTTCTTGGTGGAGCCGAACTCGTAGAAATTATTGTAGCGCGACGTCACGTCCTCCGGCGTCAGCGCGCGGTCCAGCACATAGGCTTCGTTGCGCCGCGCAGGATAAAGTCCCGCGGACGGATCAGCCGCCTGCGCCATGACCTCGCCCGACGAGAGAAGCCCGCCCGCGCCGATGGCGCCTGCGCCGGCGATGAAGGCGCGGCGATTGAAGAAGATATGTTCCGGCGTCGCCTGGCTCTCGGGAATCTCCCAGCCCCTGCGATGAATCACATTCATGGCGAAATCCTCCTCCAACATACGACGCGCGATCCAAGCCTTGCCTTCGCGCGCGCCATGCCGGATGCTGCGACGCGCGCCCCGCTTGAGCCGGCGCGCGATCATTATAGGGCGGGCGGCGAGCCATGGCGAAGACGATCATCGGAATCATCGGCGGCTCGGGCGTTTACGATTTGCCTGGCCTCGTGGATTTGCGCGAGGAGCGCGTCTCGACGCCCTGGGGCGAGCCCTCAGACGCCCTGCGTTTCGGGCGCGTGGGCGCAGTGGACTGCGTCTTCCTGCCGCGGCATGGGCGCGGCCATCGCCTGTCGCCGTCGGGCATCAATTACCGCGCCAACATCCATGCGCTGAAAAGCGCCGGCGTGACGGACCTGATCTCCGTTTCCGCCTGCGGCTCGTTCAAGGAGGAGCTGCATCCCGGCCTGTTCGTGCTCGCCGATCAGTTCATCGACCGCACCGTGAACCGCGCCTCCTCCTTTTTCGGGGATGGGTGCGTGGCGCATGTCTCCATGGCGCAGCCCGTCGCGCCGCTGCTGCAGGCGCGCCTCGCCGCGGCCGCGAAAGCCGAAGGCCTCGCCCATGTGGTCGGCGGAACCTATGTGTGCATGGAAGGCCCGCAATTCTCCTCGCGCGCCGAATCCCTCGCCTACAAAGCCATGGGCTGCGACGTGATCGGCATGACAGCCATGCCGGAGGCGAAGCTCGCCCGAGAGGCTGAATTGTCCTACGCCATCGTCGCCATGGTGACGGATTACGATTGCTGGCGCGCCGACCACGAGGCGGTGGAGGTCGCCGCCATCATTAAGGTCGTGCAGGACAACGCCGCCAAGGCCGCGCGCCTTCTCGCGCGCGCGCTGCGCGATTTCCCCGCTAAACATGAGCCCTGCCCCATCGGCTCAGACCGCGCGCTTGATACAGCGCTCATCACCGCCCCCGGCGCGCGCGACCCCGCGCTCATGGAGAAGCTCGACGTGATCCTGCGTCGGCTCAATGCGACTCAGCGCGCCTAGAGCCGGTGCATGTCCATGAAGCTCCAGCCGCCCCACATGCCGAAGCCGCCGAAGACCGCGCGCAGGATCATGCCCGCCAGCATCAGGATCAGCATGACGATGATGGCGGCGGGGATCATGGCGAGCGACGCCTTGACGAAGAACAGCACCAGCCGGCCGAAGGAAATGTCGAGGTCGATGAGCGCCACGCGCTCGGGAAAGCGGCCTGCGGCTGCGTCGCTGCGTGTCGTGTCGGTCATAAGCCTCTCCATCTTGCTTTCAGCCTGCCCCCGTTCAAGTCTAGCCCTTCGCCGCCGCGCAAGCGAGCGCGGCCGCGACATTCGCATCTCATCAGGAAAGCCACGCGCCGCATGAACCTCGACAGCGAGCTTAAGGACGCCGTCCGCACGATCCCGGATTATCCCAAGCCGGGCATCCTCTTTCGCGACATCACGACGCTTCTGGGATCGCCGATGGACTTTCGCCGCGCGGTCGATCAATTGGTCGCGCCATGGGCGGGCGGCAAGATCGATAAAGTGGCTGGCATAGAGGCGCGCGGCTTCATTCTGGGCGGCGCTGTGGCGCATCAATTGTCAGCGGGCTTCGTGCCCATTCGCAAGAAGGGCAAACTGCCCCACGCGACGGTCTCCATCGCCTATTCGCTGGAATACGGCGTGGACGAGATGGAGATGCACAGCGACGCCGTGGCGCCGGGCGAACGCGTGATCCTGATCGACGATCTCATCGCCACCGGCGGCACGGCCGAGGCCGCGGTGAAACTGCTCAAGTCCATCGGCGCTGAGGTTGTGGCAGCCTGTTTCGTCATCGACCTGCCGGACCTTGGCGGCGCGCGCAAGATCGAGGCTTTGGGCGTGCCCGTGCGCACGCTCATGGCCTTCGAAGGGCACTGAAATACCCGCTTGATCCAGAGCAAGGCGCGTGAGCGCAGAGGCTGCTTGTCTTGCGACATCGGCGCGGACGATTCCGCGCGCCAGCTCGCGAGGCTCGCCATGTTCAAGGAAAACGTCGGAACGCTCGACCGCGCCCTTCGCATCGCCGCAGGCGTGGGGCTTTTGTCGCTGGTCTTCATCGGGCCAAAGACATGGTGGGGCCTGATCGGACTGATCCCGCTCATTACGGGTTTTGCGAAAACCTGCCCCGCCTATTCCCTGATCGGCGCCAACACCTGCGCCCGCAAGGACACGGGCGCCTGAGCGCGCCGATCAGTTCGCGAAGCGGAAGTGCAGGCAATCGCCGTCCTGCACCACGTAATCCTTGCCTTCGAGGCGGAACTTGCCCGCCTCGCGCGCGCCCGCTTCGCCGTTATGCGCCACGTAATCCGCATAAGCGACCGTCTCGGCGCGGATGAAGCCCTTCTCGAAATCCGTATGGATCACGCCGGCGGCCTGCGGCGCCTTCGTGCCCTTCTCGATCGTCCAGGCGCGCGCCTCTTTCGGCCCCACGGTGAAATAAGTCACGAGCTGCAACAGGTCGTAGCCCGCGCGGATCACGCGGTTGAGGCCGGGCTCAGCGAGACCCACAGCGTCGAGATAATCCTTCTGCTCATCCGCCGGCAGAACGGCGATCTCACTCTCGATCTTCGCAGAGACGACCACGGCGACCGCGCCTTCGGCGGCCGCGCGCGCGCGCACTTTCTCGGAGAAGGCATTGCCCTTGTCGGCGCTCGCCTCCTCCACGTTGCACACGTAGAGAACGGGCTTCGACGACAGCAATTGCAGGCCCTCGAACGCTTTGCGCTCATTGGCCGCCACGTCGGCCGTGCGCGCGGGCTTGCCCTCGCGCAAGGCGGCGAGGCAGCGCGTCATCAGGTCGACCTGCTCTTTGGCCTCCTTGTCGCCGCTCTTGGCTTTTTTCTCGAGCGGCGCGATGCGCTTCTCAAGGCTCTCGAGATCGGCGAGCATCAATTCCGTTTCAATCGTCTCGATGTCGTTGATGGGATCGACCTTGCCTTCCACATGGGTGATGTCGCCGTCTTCGAAACAGCGCACCACATGGGCGATGGCGTCGCATTCGCGGATGTTGGCGAGAAACTGATTGCCGAGCCCCTCGCCCTTCGAGGCGCCGCGCACGAGGCCGGCGATATCGACGAAGGTGAGACGCGTGGGAATGATCTCCTTCGAGCCAGCGATCTTCGCCAGCGAGTCAAGGCGCGGATCGGGCACGGCGACGTCGCCCACGTTCGGCTCAATCGTGCAGAACGGATAGTTCGCCGCCTGCGCCGCCGCCGTCTGGGTGAGCGCGTTGAAAAGGGTCGACTTGCCGACGTTCGGCAGGCCGACGATGCCGCATTTGAAGCCCATGGAATTCGTCTCGTCCTGTGGCGGCCCGCGGCCGCGCTCCGGGCCGCATAGACCCCACTCGCCGCGGCCCTGTCAAATCAAGCGCCGCCTCAGCCCCGCTTGCGCCCACGCGGCCGGCCTGTTTTCGAATTGCGCGAGGCGCCCTTAGGCCGGGCTTCGCCGCCGCCGAAATTGTGCGGGCCCATGTCCTCGTCGGTCGGCTTGCGCGCCCGCGAACCGGTGGGGCCTGCGAGGGGCGGCGCCGGCAGATTGGCGGCCCGCCCATATTTCCGCTCGCCTGCGAAAGCGCCCGCGCGCTCCTCCACCTCGCCCTGCCGCGCCATGGGATCGTCGGCGAGCGCGAGCTCCGTGGCTTGCAGGCGCTTGATCTCGTCGCGCAGGCGCGCCGCTTCCTCGAACTCGAGATTGGCGGCGGCCTCGCGCATGCGCTTTTCGAAATCCGCCAGCGTCGCCTTGAAATTGTGGCCCTGCGTCGGCGCCTGCGCGAGGCCCGCGTCCACCGTGACGTGATCCTGTTCGTAAACGGAGCCCAGAATGTCCTGAATGCCGCGCCGGATCGTGGCGGGCGTGATGCCGTTCTCCTTATTGTAAGCTTCCTGCTTCTCGCGACGGCGCGCGGTCTCCTCCATGGCGCGCTGCATGGAGCCGGTCACATGATCGGCGTAGAGCACCACCTTGCCGTCCACGTTGCGCGCGGCGCGGCCGATGGTCTGGATCAGCGACGTCTCGCTGCGCAGGAAGCCTTCCTTGTCCGCATCGAGAATGCCGACGAAAGCGCATTCGGGAATGTCGAGGCCCTCGCGCAGAAGATTGATGCCCACCAGAACGTCGAAGGCGCCGAGCCGCAGATCGCGGATGATCTCGATGCGCTCGATCGTGTCGATGTCGGAATGCATGTAGCGCACGCGCACGCCGTTCTCATGCAGATATTCGGTGAGGTCTTCGGCCATGCGCTTGGTGAGCACGGTGACGAGCGAGCGATAGCCCTTGCGCGCGGTCTCGCGCACTTCGCCGAGCAGATCGTCCACCTGCGCGCGCGCAGGGCGCACCTCCACCGGCGGATCGATGAGCCCCGTGGGGCGGATCACCTGCTCCACGAACACGCCGCCGCTCTGCTCCATCTCCCACGGGCCGGGCGTCGCGGAGACATGGACCGTCTGCGGGCGCATCGCCTCCCATTCCTCGAAGCGCAGCGGACGATTGTCCATGCAGGACGGCAGGCGGAAGCCGTATTCGGCGAGCGTCGCCTTGCGGCGGAAGTCGCCGCGATACATGCCGCCGATCTGCGGCACGGTGACATGGCTCTCGTCGATGAAGACGAGCGCATTGTCGGGCAGATATTCAAACAAGGTCGGCGGCGGCTCGCCCGGCCTGCGGCCGGTGAGATAGCGCGAATAATTCTCGATGCCGGCGCACGATCCCGTCGCCTCCAGCATCTCCAGGTCGAACATGGTGCGCTGTTCGAGCCTCTGCGCCTCCAGCAAACGCCCTTGCGCATAAAGTTCCTCGAGCCTTTGCTTCAGCTCGAACTTGATGCCCTGAATCGACTGGATCAGCGTCGGTCGCGGCGTGACGTAGTGCGAATTCGCGTAAACCTTCACGAATTCGAGATCCTGCGTCTTCTTGCCCGTCAGCGGATCGAACTCGACGATGCTCTCCACCTCGTCGCCGAAAAAGCCGATGCGCCAGGCCCGGTCTTCATAGTGGGCGGGAAACAGCTCGATGGTGTCGCCGCGCACGCGGAAAACGCCGCGCGAAAAATCGCCCATGGAACGTTTGTATTGCAGCGCCACGAGGTCTGCGATGAGCTGGCGCTGGTCGATGCGCTCGCCCAGTTTCAGCGAGAAGGTCATCGCGGTGTAGGTCTCCACCGAGCCGATGCCGTAGATGCAGGAGACGGACGCGACGATGATGACGTCGTCGCGCTCCAGCAGAGCGCGCGTGGCCGCATGGCGCATGCGGTCGATCTGCTCGTTGATGGAGGATTCCTTCTCGATATAGGTGTCCGTGCGCGGCACATAGGCCTCGGGCTGATAGTAATCGTAGTAGGACACGAAATATTCGACCGCGTTGTTCGGGAAGAAACTCTTGAACTCGCCGTAGAGCTGCGCCGCCAGCGTCTTGTTGGGCGCAAGGATCAGCGCCGGCCTGTTGGTGCGCGCGATGACCTGCGCCACGGTGAACGTCTTGCCCGAGCCCGTCACGCCGAGCAGAACCTGATCGCGCTCGTGCTGCTGCACGCCGTCCACCAGCGCCGCGATGGCGGCGGGCTGGTCGCCGCGCGGCTCATATTCCGAGACGAGATCGAAGCGGATGCCGCCTTCCGATTTCTCCGGCCGCGCCGGGCGATGGGGCGTCCACGGCTGTTTCTCGCGCAGGTTCGGGTCGCCGCGCTCCAAAAGCTCCTTCAGCGATTCCGCCGTGCTCGCGGCCCCGGTCACGCCCTGCGGGCGCGGGCGCACGCGGGTGGGCTTGTCGAGCCCGAGCTTGGCCGAAAGCGCCGGGTCGATCCCCACCGGCGGGCCGGCGTCGAAGCCCGCCTGCGGCGCCTCCGCAAAGCCTGTTGGCGCAGCCGCGCGCAGCTTTGGGTTCAGCAATTCGGCGAGATGATCGTCGAGCGGCTGCACGTCGGGCTTCGACGCCCGCGAGCGCGGGGCGCGCAAGGCTTTCGAGACGACGGGTTTAGACGCGGCGGGAGAGCCGCCCGAGGATTTGCCGGGAGTTTTGGCCATGGGCGCAATATGGGGCGAGTCTGGCCCGGGAGGAAGCGGCGGACAGCGCGGCGACCGTCGGCCGCTTGCGCGCGCGCCCGCGGACCCTATGTCCCCTTCAGGCGAAGCCTGCGCCGGGGCTTGCCGCCAGCGCCCGTTCGGGCGACCCTCGCCCGCCCGGCGACCAGATCGGAGAAGCCCCAATGACCGCATGTTTCAGCACGGACGCCCCCAGCCTGTCGCGCCGCGCGCTTCTCGCCGGCGCAGGCGCGGCCGCCCTGCTCGCCGCAGGCGGCACCCGCGCGCAGGATCCCTCGCTCCACCTCGACGTGCCCTATGTGCCGACGCCCCAGCAGGTGGTCGACCGCATGCTTGAACTGGCGAAGGTGACCGACAAGGATTTCGTCATGGACCTTGGTTGCGGCGACGGACGCATGCTCGTGACGGCCGCCGGCAAATATGGGGCGCGCGGATTCGGCGTGGACCTCAATCCGCAGCGCATCGCCGAAGCGCGCGAGAACGCCCGCAAGGCCAACGTCGCCGACAAGGTGAGCTTTGACGTGAAGAACCTGTTCGAGACGTCCATCAAGGACGCCGACGTGCTCACCATGTATCTTCTGCCCGGCGTGAACCTGCAATTGCGCCCGCGCATCCTCGATGAGATGAAGCCCGGCTCGCGCATCGTCTCCCACGCCTTCAACATGGGCGAATGGGAAGCCGACGTTTCGGAGAACGTGGACGGGCGCAATGTCTTTTTCTGGCTCGTGCCCGCCAAGATCGGCGGAGCATGGACGATCACCGAAAACGGCCGCACGACGCGCATCGACCTGAAGCAAACCTTCCAGCGGCTTGAAGGCGAAGCGAAGGCCGGGGACAAGGCTGGCAAGGCCAAGGGACGCATCGCCGGCCGCGACGCGCTCATCACCGTCGAGATCGACGGCCAGAGCAAGCACTATGCGGGCCGGCTCGGCGCGGACGGCGCGCTCACGCCCATCAAGGGCGAAGGCGCGCAGGGCTGGAGCGCGAAGCGCGGCTGACGAATGGCAACGAGATGAAGAACGGCGCGGCGCATCGACGCCGCGCCTTTGCATGAAGGGGGAGCGCATATGACCGAGGCGACGCAGGCGAGTCCGAAGAAGATCCTGTCCATCGCGGATTCCGTCGCCTTTTTCGTGGGCATCGTCATAGGCGTCGGCATTTTCAAAACGCCCAGCATCGTCGCTGGCGCCACTGGCGACGCCACGCTCTTCATCGGCGTCTGGCTCGCGGGCGGCCTCGCCACCGTGATCGGCGCTCTGTGCTACGCCGAACTCGCCGCCATGCATCCGGGCGTGGGCGGGGAATATGATTTCCTCGCGCGCGCCTATGGCCGGCGCGTCGCCATTCTGTTCGCATGGGCGCGCGGCACGGTGATTCAAACGGGCGCCATCGCGCTCGTCGCCTTCGTCTTCGGCGATTACGCCTCGCAGCTTATGCCCCTTGGGCCGCAGGGCTCCACGATCTACGCCGCCCTCTGCGTCGTGGCGCTGACGGGCGTCAACATCATCGGCACGCTTCCCGGCGCGCGTGCGCAAAAGGCGCTTGAGGCGGCGACGATCCTCGCCATCGTCGCCGTGATCGCTTTCGGCTTCTCCGCCAGCGGCGAGGCGGCCAAGCCCGCTGCGCCCAATGCGGGCGGCGCGCTCGGCCTCGCCATGGTGCTGGTGCTTTTGAGCTACGGCGGCTGGAATGAGATCGCCTATCTCTCCGGCGAAATGCGCGACGTGAAACGCGACATGGCGCGCGCCATTTTCATCGGCGCGGCGGTCGTCACGGCGATCTATGTCGGCTTCAACCTCGCGCTGCTGAAAGCCTTCGGAATCGGCGGCATCGCGGAGAGCAAGGCTGTCGGCGCCGATCTCATGCGCCTCGTGGCGGGCGAAGCCGGCGTCGTCTTGCTCGCCGTGGCTGTGTGTCTCTCCTCGCTCTCCACGCTCAACGGCACGATCTTCACGGGCGCGCGCTCATGGTATGCGCTGGCGCGCGACGTGCCGCTCATCGCGCGCTTCGGCGTATGGGACGGCGCGCGCGACAATCCGGCGAACGCGCTCGCGCTGCAAGGCGCGCTCTCGTTGTTGCTGGTGGGGCTCGGCGCCTATACGCGCGACGGCTTCTCGACCATGGTGGATTACACCGCGCCCGTGTTCTGGTTCTTCCTGCTGCTTGTGGGCGTCGCGTTGTTCGTCTTCCGCTTCCGCGAGCCGGATCGCGCCCGCCCCTTCCGCGTGCCGCTCTATCCGCTGACGCCGGCGATCTTCGTCGCGATCTGCGCCTATCTGCTCTATTCGAGCCTCGCCTACACCGGCAAGGGCGCGCTGTTCGGCGTGGCGGTGGTGGCTTTGGGCGTTCCCTTCGCGCTCATGGCGCGCGGCGAGGCGTCCGCGCGCTGATCGGCGGACGGATTGCCTTCACGCCTCTGCGGTGAGAGACAGGCGCGGATCAGGAGTCCTCGCCGTGCCCGTCTTCGCCCAATCCCCGCTCGCGCCGATCATTCTGCTCATCGCCTCGAACGTCTTCATGACCTTCGCCTGGTACGGGCATCTGAAACACAAGAGCAGCCCGCTTCTCCTCGCCATCGTCGCGAGCTGGGGGATCGCCTTCGTGGAATATTGCCTCGCCGTGCCCGCCAATCGCTGGGGCAGCGCCCATTACAGCGTGGCGCAATTGAAGACCATGCAGGAGGTCATCACTCTCATCGTCTTCGCCGGCTTCTCGACTTTCTGGCTCGGCGAGCGACTGGGCTGGAACCACGCCATCGGCTTCGCGCTGATCGCGGCCGGCGCATGGTTCGTCTTTCAGGGCGACGGATAAGGGCGCGCGCTCAGTCCGCGTCTTTCATGCGCGCGCGCATGTTCGCGCGCAGATCGTCGATGCACACCCACGCGCCGTCGCGCTCGAAACCCCAGAAGGTCCAGCCGTTGCACGCCGGCAGGCCCTGCGCGAGCGCTCCGATCTTGTGAATCGAGCCCACCGCAGGCCCCAGCGCGAGCGAACCGTCGACGCGCACAAGCGCGCGATGCCGCCGCTTCTCGTCCACAAGCTCCACGCCGGGCGCGAGCAGGCCCGCCTCCACCACGCTGGCGAAGGCGACGCGCGGCTCGGCGCGTTTGGGCGTCGGCAAAGACACAGCGTCCGCAGGCAAAGGCTCGACGGCCTTGATGCGCGCGCGCGCGGCTTTCGCATAGGTCGCGTCGCGTTCGAGGCCGATGTAGTCGCGCCCCAGACGCTTGGCGACCGCCCCCGTCGTGCCCGAACCAAAGAAGGGATCGAGCACGAGATCGCCGGGCTTGCTCGCCGACATGATGACGCGCGCGAGCAAGGCCTCGGGCTTTTGCGTGGGATGAGTCTTGCGCCCGCTTGCGTCTTTCAGACGCTCGCCGCCGGTGCAGATGGGCAGATACCAGTCGGAGCGCACCTGACAATCTTCGTTGCCGGCCTTCAGCGCCTCGTAGTTGAACGTATAGCTCTTGGCCTGCGCGCTACGCGCCGCCCAGATCATCGTCTCATGGGCGTTGGTGAAGCGGCGGCCGCGGAAATTCGGCATCGGATTGGCCTTGCGCCATACGATGTCGTTGAGGATCCAGAACCCGAGGTCCTGCATCAGCGCGCCGACGCGGAAGATGTTGTGATAGGAGCCGATGACGAAAATCGTCGCGTCAGGCTTCATCACGCGGCGCGCCTCCGCGAGCCAGTCGCGGGAGAAGCGGTCGTAATCGGCGAAACTCGCGAACTTGTCCCAGTCGTCGTCGACCGCGTCGACGAGGCTCTGGTCCGGACGCGACAGAGCGCCTTCGAGCTGCAGATTATAGGGCGGATCGGCGAAGATCAGATCGACGCTGGCGTCGGGCAGGCCGCGCAGGCTCTCAATGCAATCCCCAAGGAGGATTTCATTGCGCGGCGGCGCAGAAAGGGGGGCGACGCGCTCATCGCGCGCAGGCGAGGCGCCTGCATGAGAGCGCGTAGCGCGAGCGGGCGCCGTCGAAACCCCGGTACGCGTGACCTGAATCCGGGATCTCGGGCCGGCCGCTCCGGCTCGTGCGATACGCATGGAACACTTACCGGGTTACGCAACTGACCTCGCGACTATGGGGGGCGCCCGGTAAAAGGCGCGTTTAGGACGCAGGCTTTCGCCTGTCCCTTTTCGCGACGGCTTCGTTAAGGAAATCCGTAAAAGTCTTGCAGCCAAGCTGACCTTTCAGCTTAAGGCCAAGTATGACTTCGCTCAGCCCATTGTCTTGAAAGGCGCAAAACTGCGCCGATGCAGCGGACAGGCGCCATGTTCGCGAATCGCGGCCAGATGAGCCGGCGCGCCGTAGCCCATGTGGCTGGCGAATCCGTACTGCGGCCAGACGCGATCATGCCGGCGCATCAGCCGGTCGCGCGTCACTTTCGCGACGATGGAGGCCGCCGCGATGGAGAGGCAAGCCGCGTCCCCCTTCACGATCGTCTCGGCGGCGCAGGAAAGGCCCGGCGGCCCGTCAGACCCATCCACAAGCGCGTGGACCGGCCGCAGCGAAAGGCCCGAAAGCGCCCGGCGCATGGCCGCGAAGGTCGCCTGCCGGATGTTGATGCGGTCGATCTCCGCGGCCGGAGCGAAGCCGATGGCGACCGCCAGCGCGCGCGCCATGATCGCCTCGAACGCCTCCTCGCGCGCGGCCGCGCTCAACGCCTTCGAGTCAGCGAGGCCGCGCGGCAGGCGGGCGGGATCGAGAATGACGGCCGCCGCCGCCACGGGCCCGGCGAGCGGGCCTCGCCCCACCTCGTCCACCCCGGCCACGGGCCAGACGCCCGCGCGGATCAAGGCGCGCTCACGGCGAAAATGCGGACCGGATCCCGTTGGCGGCATGCGAATCTAGCTCCCTCGGGCGCCGGCCCCGGACCCGGCCCGAGGCGGCGCCTCACGCAAATAACCGCGCGGAAAACCCAGCGCACGCCCTATTTTCGGTAATGTTCGTTATGCTAAAAGTTACGATAGAGTGCGGACGCGTTTCATCCGGATACATTCCCAAAACGGAGAATAAAATGTCGACCGTCGACGACGCCGAACACGCCCGCGCCACCAGCGAGCGCGCCCCCATGTTCGAACGCATGCAGCCTTTTGAGAAAAGCCAGTTTGAAACGATGACCCGGTTCGATGACGATGAGCCGGAGCACGAGGTCCATCCCCACGCTCACGCTCACGCCCACGCGCACCCCCAAACCCATTCACATGCGCTTGCGCCGGAAGGCGAACGCCGCTCGATCTTCAACACGCTTGTGACGAGCGATGCGGACGTCGTCGGCCTCGTGGCTTATTCGATCTACAAACAGAACAAGCACGATTTCCTTGTCGCCTTCGGCCGCGAGCACGGGCGCGAGCCCGACGATGCGGAGCTGTCGGCCTACACGCTGGGCGAAGCGACCCCGCGGCGTCTCGCCACCTATCGTCATCTCGCTGAAGGCACGCTCGCCGGCCGCGGCCCTGAATCCCAGCCCGTCGTCGCCCCGCGCGCAAGCGTCGCGCCGGCGGCCGCTTCGTCGGCTCCGGTCATCTCGACAGGGACCATCCTCAATCTGGTGACCATCCTCGCGGTGATCGGTCTCTTCGTCTGGCTGGCGCTGCGGTTCGGCGTCATCGGCTGAGGGGACGGCAGGGAGCGCGCGGCTCTGTCGCGCGCTCGCCTCACGGCGGCAATTCGATCTCCCCGCTCGCCGACAACGGGAAGCCCGGATTCCACGCAAGCTCCCACACGTGGCCGTCGGGATCGGCGACCATGCCGTGATAGCCGCCCCATGAAGTGGCCTGCGCCTGTTTGACGAGCGACCCGCCGGCGGCGACGGCGGCGGACATCGCGCGGTCCACCGCCTGCGGCGCGGGATGATTTTGCGCGAGCATGATCGATGGCGCGCCCGCTTGCGCGCCTTTGGGATCCATGCCCGCATCCTCCAGCATGTCGGCGCGGCCAAACAAGGCGAGCGCCACATTGTTGAGCGTGAAGAACGCCACCTCCGGCGTGCTTGCGCCCTGCGAACAGCGCCAACCCAGACGCTCATAAAAGCCGCGCGCGCGCGCCACGTCCGCCACGCCGAGCGTGATGAGGGAAACGCCGGGATACATCGCCATCACGAAACTCCTTACGCAAAACGGATGCGCACGCCGGCCCTTTTAGAACAGGGACAATTGGGCGCTCGGCCCCTTTGGGCTTACGAACAGATCGGTGCGCAATTTCACGCGCTGCTGATTGAGGCCAAGACGGGCTGCGGCGAGTTCGAACCGACGGCCCGTCATCCACGCATAGGGACCCACCCCCGTCTGGCGTTTGCCCCAGGTCGAGTCATAGGCCTTGCCGCCGCGCACCCCGCGCACAAGCGACATGACGTGGCGATAGCGATCGGGAAAATGCGCGAGCAGCCATTCTCCGAAAATCGTTTCGACCTCCAGCGGCAGGCGCAGCATGACGTATCCGGCCTCCCGCGCGCCCGCCGCATGGGCGCGCGCCAGAATGGCCTCAATCTCATGTTCGTTGATGGCGGGAATGATGGGCGCGACCATGACGCTCGTCGGCACGCCCGCCTCCGACAAGGCGCGGATCGTCTCGATGCGCTTCTCCGGCTGGGCGGCGCGCGGCTCCATCAGCCGCGACAGCTTGCCGTCGAGCGAGGTGACGGAGAGCGCCACTTTCGCCAGCCCCTTGGCGGCCATGGGCGCGAGCAGATCGAGATCGCGCAGGACAAGCGCGGATTTCGTGACGATGGCGACGGGATGATTGGCGCGCGCGAGAACCTCAAGCACCTGCCGCATGACGCGATGCTGCTTCTCGATAGGCTGATAGGGATCGGTGTTCGTGCCGATGGCGATGGTGCGCGGCTGATAGCGCGGCGCCGACAATTCGCGCTCGAGCAAGGCGGCCGCGCCGTCCTTCACAAAGAGGCGCGTTTCAAAGTCGAGCCCCGGCGACAGGCCCATATAGGCGTGGGTGGGCCGCGCGAAACAATAAACGCAGCCATGCTCACAGCCGCGATAGGGATTGATCGAGCGATCGAAGGAAATGTCAGGCGAGTCGTTGCGCGTGATGACGGCGCGCGCGGCCTCGCGGGTCACATGGGTCTTGAGCGCCGGCAATTCGGCGAGCGCGTCCCAGCCGTCGTCCTCCTGCGCGCGCGCCTCGCGCTCATAGCGGCCGGACGCGTTGGAGCGCGCGCCGCGCCCGCGCGCGGCCTCCGCCAGAGCCCCCGCGGCCGACGCCGCCCGCGCCGCTCCTGTCTCGACCGCAGCGCCGCTCCGATCCCCCGGCTCAGACGGCGCGGACCGCGAGGAAAGCTTCGTCGAACGTCGCAAGGCGGCGGACATGGCAAACTCCGGAAGAAAGGAACGGAGCGCGCCGGACAAGTCGGCGATAAAGTGAACAAATAGTGAACACGCGTCCGGGCGTCAAGCCCAAAACTCAGGCGCGCCCTGTGGCCGCGCGCGTGCTAGAAGCCGCGCATGTTGTCCGCACTCGTCCTGCTTCATGGCGCGGAGGCCGCGCCGCCGGAGGCCATCGTGCGCACGCTCACCGCGCTCGTGCCGGCGGCGGTGGAAGGCGTGGTGCGCGACCTTGCGCTCTGCGCGCCGCGCGAGACGAAAGACCTTCTGCGCATTTGCGATCATGCGGGCTGCGATTTTCTGGCCCTTGATTACGGCGCGTCCATGGGCGGCGCGCTCGCGCGGCTGAAAGAGCCGCGCGCTTTCATCCTGCGTGCGGGCCGCGCGCCCCAGCACGGCTATCTGGGCGAAGTCGCGGATCTTCTTGCGGCGGGCGAGCGCGCGGCTGTGTTGCGCGACGCGCCGCACAATCTGGCGACGCGGCTCGCGCCGTCGCTGTCGCCTGTCTCCGCGCTCATCGCCGCGCGCGCCGATTTGCAGGAGGCGCCGCTCGCCGACGTCGGCGGCCTCGCTGCGCGGCTGAAAGGCGCACGCACGCTCAAAGCGCGCATGATCGGCGCCTGACGCGCCGCCTCAGCCGGCGCCGCGTTTGAGATGTTCGTCGAGTCTGGGCATGATTTCGACGAAATTGCACGGCCGATATCGGTAATCGAGCTGCTGGGCGAGAATGCCGTCCCATGCGTCCTTGCAGGCGCCGGGCGAGCCCGGCAGCACGAAGACATAGGTCGCCCCCGCAACGCCAGCCGTCGCGCGCGACTGGATCGTCGACGTGCCGATCTTGGGGAAGGAGAGCGCATGGAAAACGGCGGAAAAGCCCTCCATCCGTTTCTCGAACAAAGGCTCCAGCGCCTCGGGCGTCACGTCGCGGCCTGTGAACCCAGTCCCGCCCGTTGTGATGACGACATCGACGCCCTTGTCGGCGATCCAGCGTTTCGCCTGCGCGCGGATCGCCTCCACGTCGTCGATGACGATGGCGCGATCAGCAAGCCTGTGGCCCGCTTTCGTCAGCCGCTCGACCAGCGCGTCGCCGGATCGGTCCTCCGCGAGGCTGCGCGTGTCCGACACGGTGAGCACCGCAATATTGAGCGCAATGAACGGCCTGCTTTCATCAACGCCGGGCATGAACGTTTTCTCCTCTATCGCGCGAACGTGTTGCAGGCGTCCACGCGCCCGCTTTGCAGGCCGCGGTTGAGCCATTCCACGCGCTGCGCGGCCGACCCGTGGGTGAAACTGTCGGGCGTCACGCGCCCGCTGCTCGCCTGTTGCAGCCTGTCGTCGCCGATGGCCTGCGCGGTGCGCACGGCTTTCTCCACGTCGCCCGGCTCAAGGATCTTCCACTGCCTGTTGGCGTGAGCGGCCCACACGCCGGCGAGACAATCGGCCATGAGCTCCACGCGCACGGAGAGCCGGTTCGCCTCCGCGCGGCTTTGCGCGCGCTGCTGGGCCTGCTGCACGCGCGACAGAATGCCCATCAGGTTTTCGATGTGATGGCCGTATTCATGCGCGATCACGTAGGCGTAAGCGAAATCGCCTCCGCCGCCAAAACGCCGCTGCATGTCGCGGAAGAAGGACGTGTCGAGATAGATCTTCTGATCCGCCGGGCAATAAAACGGCCCCATGGCCGATTGCGCGGCGCCGCAGGCGGAACGCGTCACGCCGTCGAACATGACGAGCGTCGGCGCCTTCCAGCGCACGCCGGCCTGCTGGGGCAGAGCGTCTTTCCAGACGTCCTCGTTCATCGCCACCACAGCGGAGACGAAGCGCCCCACATTGTCGTTCGGCGCCGGCGCCTGACGCGGCCGCGCCTGTTCGACATATTGCGATTGCGGCGCGCGCCCGCCGGCGATCATCTCCGCCCCGCCGATCAGAAGGCGCGGATCGACGCCGATCGCCCAGGACAAAAGGCCCAGCACGATGATCGCGCCGATGCCAAGCCCGCCGCCGCCGCCGATGGGCGGGCCGCCGCCGAAGCCGCCGTCGCCATCCCCGCGCCGGTCGTCGATGTTCTCCGACTGGCGGAAATCTTCCCATTTCATCCAATCAACTCCCGCGCGCCGGCGCTGTCCGCCTGCGCGTCATTCCAGAGCCTATGTAACAAGCGCGCCTGCGCTTTGACAGAGGGGCCGCCGCTCAGCCGAGCAGGCGGCGGCGCCCGCCCTTGCCTTTGGGCTTGCCCGCTCTCTCGCCGGCTTTCGCCGCCGCGTCCGCGCCCTTCGCGAAGGCGGCGACCAGCTCCACATGGGCGGAGTGGCGGAACTGATCGACGGGCGCGACCCGCTCCAGCCGATAGCCGCCGTCGATCAGAATGCGCGCGTCGCGCGCGAAGGTGACGGGATTGCACGAGACCGCGACCACCCGGCGCACGCCGCTCGCCGCGATCTCGCGGGCCTGCGCCTCCGCGCCCGCGCGCGGCGGATCGAAGACAAGAACGTCATAGGGCGCGAGATCGGCGGCGACATAGGGACGACGGATCAGGTCGCGCGCCTCAACCGTGATGGGCTTGAGCGCGGGCCCTGCGTCGCCGCTGGCGCGCGCAAGCGCGGCGAGGGCCGCGCCCTCGCTCTCAACCGCATGAACCGTGGCGACCTGCGCGAGCCGCAGCGCGAACGTGCCCACGCCGGCGAACAGATCAAGCGCGCGCCGCGCAGGCCCCGCCATCTCCAGCGCGAGCTGCGCCAAAGCCTCTTCGCCCGCCTGTGTGGCTTGCAGAAAGGCGCCCGGCGGCGGCGTGAGAACGGCGCGCCCCATCGCAAGCGAGGGCGGCCTGCGCTCGATCAGCGTGCGTCCATGGTTCGACAGGCGCGCGAGATCAAGCCGCTCGGCCTCCGCCAGCGCCGCGCGCAAAGGCGCAGGCGCCAGTTCGCCGCAGCCGCGCACGTCCACGTCGAGCCCGCCCGCCGTGGCCGTGACGAGAATGTCGAGCGGCTTGCCAAGCGCCGCCAGCGCGCGCGCAAGTCCTGCGGCGACACGCGGCGCCTGCGCGAGCGCGGGCGCGAGAATCGGGCAGGCGTCGATTTCCACGATGTCGTGGGCGCGCGCCTTCATGAAGCCCGTTTCAACCCGCGTGCGCTCCAGCGCGTCGCGATGGATGCGCGCATGGAAGGTCGCGCGACGGCGTCCCTCGCCATGGGCGTCGATCAACGGCGCGACAAGCGTCTCAGGATCGCCCTCGATCTTCGCATGGCGCAGCGCCTGTACGACGAGATCGCGCTTCCACGCGCGATAGGGCTCCGCGCGCAAGGTCTGCACCGCGCAGCCGCCGCAGGCCCCGAAATGGGCGCAGAACGGCGCGATGCGATCCGGCGACGGCGATGCGATCTCCAACAAGCGGCCGCGTTCGCCCTCAATCTCCACAAGCGCCTCATCGCCCGGCACGGCGTAGAGCGTGAACACGAGCCCGTGCGGCCCGCGCGCGACGCCTTCGCCGCGCTGACCGAGGCGCTCGATCAAAAGCCGCTCGCCTTTCAGATTGAATGCGCTCACGCCCCCTCCCCGCGCGTCGCGCCGAGCAAAAATTCATGATTGCCGTCGCCGCCTTCAATCGGCGAGGGCGCGACGCCCGCAACGCGCCAGCCGAGGCCCTCCACGAGCGCGACGATCTCCGCGCAGACGCGCGCATGGACCGCCTCATCGCGCACGATGCCGTTCTTCACGAACGCGCGCCCCGCCTCAAACTGCGGCTTGACGAGCGCGACGAGCCGCGCGCCCGGCGCGGCGAACGACAGCGCATGAGGCAAAACGAGCTTCAGCGAGATGAAGCTCACGTCGCTCACCACGATGGACGGCGCCTGCGGGAAATGCGCGGGCGTCAGCGCGCGCGCGTCGAGCCCTTCCAGCGAGACGATGCGCGGATCAGCGCGCAGACTCTCATGCAATTGGCCGTGACCCACATCGACTGCGTGAACCCGCGCGGCGCCGCGCGCCAGAAGCACCTGCGTGAACCCGCCCGTGGAGGCGCCGAGATCCAGACAGACCGCGCCCGCCGGATCGAACCCGAACGCCGCAAGCCCCGCTTCGAGCTTGAGCCCCGCGCGCGACACCCACGGATGGGGAGCCTGCGCCTCGATGCGCGCCTGCGGGCCGACGGTCTCGGAGGGCTTGCGCGCCACGCGCCCGTCGATCCGCACGAGCCCGGCCTCGATGGCCTCGCGCGCGCGGGCGCGACTGGCGAAATGGCCGCGCGCGACCAGCGCCAGATCGATGCGCTGGGGCTCGGCTTTCAGATCCTGCGGGGCGGGCTCCATGCGCAGGGCGTGCCCGCTTGGGCCGGCCATGTAAAGCTGAATTTGCCTTCCGCCCGCCCTTGGGGCAAACCCCGGCTGCGCGCGGCGCGCCCGCGCCCTTCCCGAGGACCCCATGCCCGAGCCAGATCCCGTCAGCCGGCGGCGCACCTTCGCCATCATCTCGCACCCGGACGCGGGCAAGACCACGCTGACCGAAAAGCTCCTGCTGTTCGGCGGCGCGATCCAGCTCGCCGGCGAAGTGCGCGCCAAAGCGAACCGCCGCCAGACGCGCTCGGACTGGATGGGCATTGAGCGCGAGCGCGGCATTTCCGTCGTCACCTCGGTGATGACGTTCGAATATGGCGGCCATGTCTTCAACCTGCTCGACACGCCGGGCCACGAGGACTTTTCCGAAGACACCTATCGCACGCTCACAGCCGTCGATTCCGCCGTCATGGTGATCGACGCGGCCAAGGGCATCGAAGCGCGCACGCGCAAACTGTTCGAGGTCTGCCGCCTGCGCGACATTCCCATCGTCACCTTCGTGAACAAGATGGACCGCGAGACGCGCGATCCCTTCGAGCTGATCGACGAAATCGAAAGCACGCTCGCCCTCGACGTCGCGCCCATGACATGGCCGATCGGCGGCGGCAAGAATTTCGCCGGCACCTATGACATCCTCAATTCCACCGTGCGCCGCATCGACCGCGACGAAGAGCCCTATAAGGTCAACGGCCCCGCCGATCCCGCCATCGCCGAATTGCTGCCGGAACATGAGCGCGCGGCCTTCGGCGAGGAGATCGGCCTTGCGGTGGACGCGCTGAAGCCCTTCGACAAGCAGGCCTTCCTTGAGGGCCATCTCACGCCGCTTTACTGGGGTTCCGCGCTGCGCACCTTCGGCGTGCGCGACCTCATCGACGCGCTGGGCGCCTATGCGCCGCCGCCGCGCGCGCAGGCTTCCGCCCAACGCATGGTGGACGCGCGCGAGCCGAAAATGACGGGCTTCGTGTTCAAGATTCAGGCGAACATGGACCCCAACCACCGCGACCGCATCGCCTTCATGCGCGTCTGCTCGGGCAAGCTCACCCGCGGCATGAAGGCGAAACTCGTGCGCACCGGCAAGACCATGGCGATCACCGCGCCGCAGTTTTTCTTCGCGCAGGAGCGCGCCATCGCCGATGAAGCGTGGGCCGGCGACGTGGTCGGCATTCCCAACCACGGCACGCTGCGCATCGGCGACACGCTGACGGAGGGCGAGCAGATCGTCTTTCGCGGCGTGCCGAGCTTCGCGCCGGAGATTCTGCGCCGCGTAAAGCTGAACGACGCGATGAAGGCGAAGAAACTGCGCGAGGCCCTCCAGCAAATGGCGGAGGAAGGCGTGGTGCAGACCTTCATCCCCAACGACGGCTCAGGCGCCATCGTCGGCGTCGTCGGCGCCTTGCAGCTCGACGTGCTGCAGGAGCGCCTGCAAGCCGAATACGGCCTGCCGGTCTCCTTCGAACAGAGCCGCTTTGAACTCGCCCGCTGGATTTCGAGCGAGGACAAGGCGGAACTTGAAAAGTTCACCCGCGCCTATCCCGCCTCCATCGCCGCCGATCTCGACGAGGCGCCCGTCTTCATGGCGCAATCGGCCTGGGCCCTGAAATACGAACAGGAGAAATGGCCGCAGATCGCCTTCTCCAACGTGAAGGACTATCAGAAAAAGGCGGAGTGAAACGGCGCCGCTTGCGAGGCCTTGACCGTTTCCGCGCGCCCGCGCATCGTTCCCATGGGGGCGCTTTGCAAAGGAGCGCGACATGGCGAAGAGGGAAACGGCGAGGGGCGCGAAACGGAACGTTTTGACGTTGGCGGGCGCGGCGACGGCGGCGGGCTTGGCGACGGTCTTGGCGACGGTCTTGGCGACGGGCTTAGGGGGCATGAGCGCGCAGGCGCGTCCGCTCACGCCAGCCGAACAACGTCACCACGCTTATTCGGGCTGGCTGCCCGGCTGCGCCGACTCCGCCGTGCTTGATGCGGTCGCCGGGCGCTTCGATCATCGCGAACGCGCCTATTGGAGCTCGGGGCTTCGGATCGTGGCGTTCGGCGACGTGCGCGAGACGGGCCTGCGCAGCGCGGGGCTTGATTATATTCCGCGCCGCCGCTGCGAAGCGGCGCTTCTGATGAGCGACGGCAAGACGCGCAAAGCGGTCTATGTCGTCGGCGAGAAACTGGGTTTCATTGGCTGGGGCTGGGGGGTAGAATGGTGCGTGGCGGGGCTCGATCGCAATCTCGCATGGGGCGCGGACTGTCGCTCCGGTTCTCCGCCGCGTTAGCCGCGGCTTTTCTTGCGTTCTCGGGCGCGGGCGCGAGCGCGCAGAACCGCGCCGGGGGTTTCGACTTCTATGTGCTGTCGCTATCATGGTCATCGAGTTTCTGCGCGCTGGAGGGCGCGGAGAAAGGCCGCGACCAATGCGCGCCCGGCGCGGGCCATGGCTTCGTGCTCCACGGCCTGTGGCCGCAATATGAGCGCGGCTTCCCAAGCTTCTGCGACGCCGACCGCACGCCGCCGCGCGCGGCGCTGGAGCAAGCGCGCGGTCTCTTCACCTCCGAGGGGCTGGCGCGCCACCAATGGCGCAAACACGGAACCTGCACGGGCCGCGCGCCGTCTGAATATTTCGCAGACACGCGCCGCGCCCGCGACATGGTGACGATCCCCGAGGCGTTCCAGGCCCCGCGCAGCGCGCTGAAGCTCGATCCCATGGATGTGCAGCGCGCGTTTCTTGCCGCGAACCGCAATCTGCGTCCCGGCATGATGGCGGTGACCTGTCAGCGCGGCCTTCTGGAGGAGGTGCGCGTGTGCCTCAGCAAGGACCTGCGCGAATTCCACCCCTGCCCGGACGTGGTGCGCAGATCCTGCCGCGCGCGCGACATCACCGCCCCGCCGGTTCTGTAGAGAAAAGCCACCCGCATGAATTATCGTCACGCGTTCCATGCGGGTAATTTCGCAGACGCTTTCAAACATCTGCTGCTGACGCGCATTCTCGTTTACCTGACGCGCAAGGACGCGCCCCTGCGCTATCTCGACACCCACGCTGGAATAGGCCGCTACGATCTTGCAGGCGAGGAGGCGCAGCGCACGCAGGAATGGCGCGGCGGCATTGGCGCCATTCCCCTGCGCGGCCTGCCGGGCCCGCTCGAAGAGCTTGTCGCGCCCTGGCTCGCGGCTGTGGGCGAGCGCGACGCGGAGGGCCGCCCTCTGTCCTATCCCGGCTCGCCGGCGCTCGCCCAAAGACTCCTGCGCCCGCAGGACAAACTCATCCTGTGCGAATTGCACCCGAAGGATTTTCAGAGCCTGCGCGCGAACATGGGCCGCGACCGGTGCGTGAAATGCATCGAGATCGACGGCTATACGGCGCTGAAGGCCTATGTGCCGCCGCCCGAGCGGCGCGGCCTCGTTGTCGTCGATCCGCCGTTTGAATCCACCGATGAATTCGAACGCATGGCGCAGGCGGTTCTCGACGCTTATCGCAAATGGCCGACGGGCGTTTATGCGCTCTGGCACCCTGTGAAGGACGAGCGCGTGGCGGAAGCGTTCTATAAATCCCTGCGCGCGAACGGGGTGACGAAACTCTTGCGGCTGGAGCTTGCGCTCGCGCCCACAAGCGCGGAAGGCCGGCTTGTCGGCACGGGGCTTGCGGTCATCAACCCGCCCCATGTGCTCGCGCAGGAAGCGCGCATTCTTCTCCCCTGGCTCGCAAGCCGCATGGGCGGGGCGCAGGCGCGCACGCGCATCGAAGACATCGCGTGAACGAAAAAGCCCGCAGGCTCACGCCTGCGGGCCTTCTGAACAATGAGCCGCTGATCAGAAGCGGTAGTTCACGCCCATGCGCACCGTGGAGATCGTGGGGTCGATCTTCGTGGCGTAGGTGGTGAAAGCAGCCTTCTCGCCGAGATTGGCGTAGAGATATTCGCCCTTCATCGAAACGTTGCGGGTGAAGGCGTATTCAAGGCCAGCGCCCAGAACCCAGCCGTGATGGAGCTGCTCCGCCACACCCGAGCTGGTGGGGACGACGGGAACGGCGGCGAGGTCTCCGGGATTCGAATACTTCGCGTCCACGCGTGCGCCGGCGTAGCCGCCGGTCACATAGAGCAGAGCGCGCTCCACCGCATAGCCGGCGCGCAGGCGGGCGGTCCACATCCAGTTCGCCTCAGCCGAATACGTGGTGAACGGCGCCGCTGAACCCACGACCTTCGACGTGTCCAGGCTCATCCAGTTGACGTCGCCCTCAACGCCGACGACGAGATTGTTGGCGTATTGATGGTTGAAGCCGACCGTACCGCCCAGCGAAAAGCCGCTCGGCTTGCCGAAATGCGCGTTGCCGAGATCGCCAAGGCCCATCCACGCATAGCCGCCGTTGAGGCCGGCGTAAAAGCCCGACCACACGAAAGCGGGCGCAGGCGCCGTATAGACGGGCGCGGGGTATTGCGCCGGCGTGCGCCGCGGCAGATCAGCCGCCATGGCCGAGGAAACGAACAGCGCCGGCGCGGCGGCCGACAAAAGAATCTTACGCATGTCACACAACTCCACACTGAGGGCCGGATTGGATCGGCCGCCCATGGCTAACGAATAGCCGCCAAAGGTAACCGAATTCGATCCTTCCTGTTCACACTTCGCTCCATGAATGCGGCGAGCCTGTGTCAGACGCGCGACGAAACCGCCTCAAACAAGTCTTCGCAGCCGCTTGCGCGCCATTCGCGGTACATCATGGTTAAACGAAGGTGAAAAACGCCGCCGTTCTTGCATTTGTCTGGTTAGAGAAGTCTTGCAGGCGGCCTGTTTGCTTCTCGCGCGCTTGCAAGTCTATTGTGTCGACCATGACGAAGACTGGAAACATCGCGCACGCCGGCGCGCGCCTAGAGATCGCCGACGAGGCCCTGCGCGCCGCCCTCGCCGGCGCCCTTGCGCAAGGCGGCGGGCGGAAGCCCCTGCTCGTCCTCGACGCTGCGGAAAGAGCCGACGCCCTTGCGCCCGATGCGCGCGCGCTCTCGCAAGCGCAGGATTTCGCCGCCCACCGAACAGAAGGAGAGGACGCCTGCATCGTCCTCCTCGCGGGCCCGCGGGGGCCGGATCGCGACGCGCTCGAAGGCGTCGTGCGCGCGCTCGCCCGCAGGCTTGCGCCCGTGCGCGTCAATGCGCTCGCCCCCACGCGCGCCGGCGCGACGCTGGACCCCGCACAGGCGGGCGCGGCGCTCGTCTATCTGGCGACGGCGCCTGCGGTGACAGGGCAGGTGATGGAGATCGGCGCGCCCGATTGAGAGCGCGTTCTAGTCTGCGCTTGGCAGACGCCGGATGGTGAACTCGATCATATCGTCGTCGAGCTCGCGCCAGAATTCGATCTCGGTCATGTAGGCGGCTTTGGGGAAACGCTCGAACCATTCGCGCGCCTTGTCGCGCGCGGCGTCCCGCGGCAGGCGGAAGCTCTCGCGCCGCCAGGATCCGCCCTCGCCCATGCGCAAACGCTTTCCGCGGTCCGCCATGCGACGGACGACGTCCCGGGGGGACCTGTTCTTGCCGGCGGCACTCATACGCAAACTCCCGCGCAACTGCGCGACACTCCGATCAGCGCCCCTACCTTAGGGCGCCAAGCGGAGCATTGCGAGTCGCCGGGCGCAGGCGCCCTTCCCCGGGCGTCAGACCGGGATGGCCATAAGCGTGTCGATCTGACGGGAATCCAGCACGATAAGACGCTCACGGAAGCGCAGGACGCCCTGATCTTCAACGATTTCGTCATAGCTGCGCCCACAGGCGTACACCGACATGTCGCCGCCGTTAACCGTACGCAGAATAGAGAAATTGCTGCGGGCCCGGATCGTTCCCTGATCGTTCTCAAGGACGCGCACCGCGCTCACCGCATGGTTATAGACGTGAGGCTCGTAGATATTGGCCGTGCGCAGGGCCGCCACGCGGTCCTCCATCATGCCGCGGCCGTCGCAATACATCAGCGCGATCGGCAGGCCGAGGTCGCGGTTCTCGCGCGTGACGATGCGATAGACGCCGGCCGCGACGAAAAAGCCCGGCCAGTCCTCCAGCCGGTCGTCGTCGATGGCGTGGACGTAATCGGCGTAGAGATCGGCCACGCGCTGGCGCAGGGCGAAGTCAGACTCGGTGAAGGTCGTCATCATAGCGCCGCCCCCTCAAACGCCCATGAGGGCGCGCCAGCCCTGCCAGAAGCCGCGCACCGCCGCCTCCGTCACGCGCGAGCCCTCGCTCGCCTCCACGCCGCGCCCGCCCATGGGCATCACCGTCATGGCGTGCGGATCGGCCTTCGCCGCCTGCTGCACCCAGCCGCCGACGCAACCGTCCTCCATGGAGATGAGCCCCGCAGGCCCGACGAGATTGTTCACCTTGAGCCGCAGCTCCTGCATCTGCGCGTCGTCGTCCTCAAAGCCCAGAATGGTCCACACAAGCTCCGTCTTGTCGACGCCCTTGGGCACGATCTGGCGCACGGCGAGCGCGTTGAGGATCTGCTGCACGACGAGCGAAGGAAACACGGTCTGAATGGCGTTGGTCGTCAGGTCGCCGAGTTCGAGCCTGTGCTCCATCATGCGCGAGTCATGGAGTTTGTAGCTATCCTTCAGCGAGCGCACCTTCTCGCGACCCACAGCATCGTTGGAATCCGCATTGCGCACCGTGTAGCTGAGATGATGCCAGCCGCTTGGCGAAATCTTCACGCCGCCGCCCATGTTCGGGCGCACCACGCCGAACGTGTTGTGGAACACGTGCAGAAGGCTCGCGTGGTAGGAATCCTTGTTGTTCTCCGCATAGAGCTTCCAGTTGTTCGGCAGCACCTGCGAATGATAACCCAGCACCTTGAGCGGCTTGATGAACACGCGGTCGATGTTCGCGCACAGCTCCGCGCCGATGTAATCGCGGAAGGCGGGCGTCTCCTGCGAGAACGTGCCGAAGATCATCTGTCCATAGATCTCCACGCGCAGGCGCTCGAGCCCATGGGCCGACAGATCGAAATCAGGATCAAGCCCGCCCTTGCCGCCGACGCCCTTGCGGAAGGCGACGCCGGTGAGCGACCCTTTCAGGTCATAGGTCCAGTTGTGATAGACGCAGTTGAACTCCTGCACATTGCCGCGCTGCTTGTAGCAAACGAGCGCGCCCTTGTGGGCGCAGCGGTTCACGAGCGCGCTGACCGATCCGTCCTGCGCGCGCGCGACGATGATGGGCGTGTCGCCGACGAACGTGGTCTTGTAGTCGCCGGGTTTCGGGATTTCGCATTCAAGGCACAGGAAATTCCACACCGGCCCGCGAAACACGCGCTCCTGCTCGCGCGCATAGATGGCCGCGTCGGTGTAAACCTGAAACGGCGCGCGGGATGCGTCCTCGAACGGCCAGACGAACGGCGCTTCGGCTTCCTGCGTCTGCAAAGCTCTCTCCCTGCATCGGTTAGGCGCGCGTCGCAGCGGCGCGCGCGGCCTTTGCCCCACCATAACGCCCGCCCGTCGGCGCGCCAAAAAGAAAAACCCGACCGATCTCTCGGCCGGGTTTTCCGCCCCGTCGGCGACGTCGCTCCGCAAGCCCCCCAGCTTGCAGGCCACAGGTCCCCGAACATCAGCGGCGGGACATAATCACGGGCCTTGCGCGGAGTCCATCGCTCAGCGCGCGGGCGCGACCTTGTCCAATATTCTTAGAAGCTCGACCGGGTCCGATGGGAAATCGGCGGCCGCCCATTCGCCCTCCAGCTTTTGCAAAGCCGCGCCCATGGCCGGGCCGCGCGGCACGCCGCGGGCGATGAGGTCCGCGCCCGCGAAAGGCGAGGTCAAAGGCGCATGGGCGAAGGCCGCGCGCATGGCCTGCGCCCAGTCGCTCCCTCCCGTGAGATCATCCGCCCCCGCGCGGCTTTCCGCAAAGGCGAGCGCCAGCGCGTCTCCCGCCGCCTGCGGTCCGTGGCGATGGACGAGGCGGCGCAGGCCGCGCCCGTCGGGCGGGCCCTCGCGCCCATGCAGATCAATGAGCGCGCGAGCCATGCGCGCAAGCCGCTGGCTCTCCGCGTTCGAAAGGCGCAGCCGTTCGCGCAGGCGCAGCGCGTCCTCCTCGGTCTGCACGCAGAGCGCGCCCAGCCGCAACACGGCGTCTGGCGCGCGTCCGCAGGCGGCCTCAAGCGCTTTCACGCGCGCCAGCCGGTCAGGATTGGGCGCCCCCGCCAGCACCGGCCCTAGCACGCCCGCATGAGTCATGTCGCGCGCGACCTCGCAGGCGCGGCGCGCGGCGAGAAGCTTCATCAACTCGGCGCGCACGCGCTCGCGTGACAGCCCGGCGAGTCCTTCACACGCGGCGATGGCGGCGTGCAGGGCCTGCGCGTCCATCTCGCCCTCGCCATAGGCCGCATGGAAGCGGAAGAAGCGCAGCACGCGCAGATAATCCTCCGCGATGCGCGTCGCCGCGTCGCCGATGAAGCGCACGCGACGCGCCGCGACGTCAGCGAGCCCGTCCACGTAATCATAGAGCCGTCCGTCCACGTCCACGAACAGCGCGTTCATGGTGAAATCGCGCCGCAGAGCGTCGGCGCGAAAGTCGCGGCCGAATTTCACTGTGGCGTGGCGCCCGTGCGTCTCCACATCCTCGCGCAGCGTGGTCGTCTCGAACGGCTCGCCCTCGACGATGACGGTCGCGGTGCCATGGTCCACGCCGGTCGGCGCGCATTTGAAGCCTGCGGCCGCCGCGCGCGCCATCGTCTCCTGCGGCGTCATCGTGGTGGCGAGATCGACCTCGTGCACGGGCTCGCCCAGAAGCGCGTTGCGCACGGCGCCGCCGACGATGCGCGTCTCCTCGCCTGCGCCATTGAGCGCGCGCAGAACCGCACGCAGGCGGGGCTGCGCCAGAAACGGCGCGTCGACGAGCCGGCCGTCCTTGACGCGCGCGCTCACAGGTAAAGCCTTTCGTAGAGATTGCGCAGCATGCCCGCCGTCGCGCCCCAGATGTAACGGTCGCCGAACGGCATGGCGTAGAACGTGCGCAGCCGTCCGCCGCGTTCGCGCTCCACGAGCGCGTGATTGTCCGGCGACATGAGGAAAGACAAAGGCGCCTCGAAAGCGCCCGCCACCTCAATTGCGCACAGACGCGGCTCGAAGGCGCGCTCCACCACCGCCACCACGGGCACGATGCGATAGCCCGTGCCGGTCTGATAGGGATCGAGCAGTCCCAGCGGACGCACCGCGTCGCGCGGCAGGCCGATTTCCTCCTCCGCCTCGCGCAGGGCCGTGGCGACGGGGCTCTCGTCCTGCGGATCCATGCGCCCGCCGGGAAAGGCGATCTGCCCGGCATGGGCGCGCAGGCCGCTCGCCCGCTCGATGAACAAAAGGCCCGCTCCCCGCGGCCCGGGGACGGCGGCCACGAGAACGGCGGCGGGCTTGGGCGCAGGCGCGCCCGGCGCAGGCGTCATGCCGGGGTCGAGGGAATGGTCGCCCAGCCCCGGCGCGCCGGCGAAGGCGTCCGCAGCGAGGTCAAGGTTGAGGCGCTGGCGCGCCCGCCATTCGAAATCCTGAAGGGAAAAGGGGGAATGAGGGCTCGTCACGGCGCCCCCTCCAGCCCCTCGGCGGGCGAGATGGGGAAAAAGACCCCGCCGGAGGCGACCCCGTACATCGCCCGCCCCTCGACCTCGCGCACCTCCCCCGCCTCCGCCAGGGCGACGGCGAGCGCGCGGCTCACCAGCGCCCACAGATCGCCGCGCACGCGCACATAGGGCTTGACCCCCTCCCGGCCCGCCGTCTCGAACCGCAGCGGATGGTCGGGTCCGGCCGGCGCCTCCTCGTCGAGATTGGTGCGCAGAACGAAGATTCGCCCCTCCGGCCCGTCCTCAACACGCATGTCGCGGACGACGAAAGGCGCGTCCTCCACCTCCACGGCGACCTTTTCAGCAGGCGTCACCAGCACATGGCCCTGCGGATCCTTGCGCAGGAGGGCGGCGAACAGCTTGACCATGCGAGGGCGCGTGATGATCCCGCCCTCGTGAAACCAGCGCCCTTCGGCGTCGATCCGCAGGCCGATCTCGCGAAACACGGGGGGATTCCACAGGTGAACCGGCGCGGGCCCGTCCTCGAGCCGCCATTTGCGCGCGACCTGCTCCAGCCCGCCCGCCGCCTGTTCGATCTCCGCATCCGCCATAATCGCAACATAACCTGCGGCCAGCTTTCGGGGGAATGTGCGGCCTCGCGCATCGACAACAGCGCGGCGGCCTCTAAACTGGCCTGTGGGGCTGACGCGCGCTCGACGAGCATAACGGGCGCGCGCGCAAACGGGAACTGCGTCCCCACAGGCCGCAGGAGTTGGAGGTCGCATGAGCGCGGTGGAAGATCTGGCGGCGACGAACGAGGCGGAGGCCCTGCGCGTCGCGGAGGCCGCGATCGCGAAGGCCGGCGCCGCCCGCGCGGCGGTGGGCGAGATCATCTTCGGCCAGTCGCAGGTGGTGGAGCAGACGCTCGTCACGCTTCTGGCGGGCGGCCACGGCCTGCTCGTCGGCGTGCCGGGCCTCGCCAAGACGAAACTGGTGGAGACGCTGGGCGCCGTTCTGGGGCTCGACGCGCGCCGCGTGCAGTTCACGCCCGATCTCATGCCCTCCGACATTCTGGGCTCGGAGATCATGGAGGAGTCAGGCGACGGCAAGCGCGCCTTCCGCTTCGTGCGCGGACCCATTTTCGCGCAATTGCTGATGGCCGACGAGATCAACCGCGCAAGCCCGCGCACCCAGTCCGCTTTGCTGCAAGCCATGCAGGAGCGCCATGTCACCGTAGCGGGCGAACGCCACGACCTGCCAGAGCCATTCCATGTGCTCGCCACGCAGAACCCGCTGGAGCAGGAAGGCACCTATCCTCTGCCCGAAGCGCAGCTCGACCGCTTTCTCATGCAGATCGACGTCGATTATCCAGACCGCGCCGCCGAACGGCGCATCCTGCTGGAGACGACGGGCGCCAAAGAGGCCGCGCCGCGCGCGGCGATGAGCGCGACCGATCTCATGGCGATCCAGCGTTTCGTGCGCCGCATGCCTGTCGGCGACGGCGTGGTGGACGCCATTCTCGACCTCGTGCGCGCGGCGCGCCCCGGCGAGGGCGATCCGCAGGTGACGCGCCATGTGGTCTGGGGTCCCGGCCCGCGCGCTGCGCAGGCGTTGATGCTCGCAACCCGCGCGCGCGCTCTGATCGACGGGCGCCTTGCGCCATCCTTCGACGACGTGGCGGCCCTCGCTTTGCCCGTGCTCAAACACCGCATGGCGCTGACCTTCGCCGCGCGCGCGGAAGGCGAGACGGTCGCCGGCCTCGTCGCGCGCCTCGTCCAGCGTCTGAACTGAGCGCGCAATGGCGGACGCGCGCCTCCTCGACCATGGCGAACGGGCGGTCGGCGCCGCGCATAGTCACGGCGCGCTGGAGCTGGCGCGCCGCCTGCCGAGCCTCGTCGTCGCGGCCAGGGACGTCGCCGCCACCGCGATTCACGGCGTGCATGGACGCCGCCGCGCGGGCGTAGGCGAAACCTTCTGGCAGTTTCGCCCCTTCGTGTGGGGCGAACCGACATCGCGCATCGACTGGCGGCGCTCTGCGCGCGATGATCGCGTCTATGTGCGCGAGCGCGAGTGGGAATCCGCGCACACCGTCTGGATCTGGATCGATCGTTCGCCTTCCATGGCCTATGTGTCGAGCCTTGCCCTGCAATCGAAACTCGACCGCGCCCTCGTGCTCGGGCTGGCCGCCGCCGACCTGCTCGTGCGCGGCGGCGAGCGCGTGGGCTTTCCGGGCCTTCTGCGTCCCGTGGCGGCGCGCAACATCGTGGACCGCGCGGCGGACGCGATGGTGCAGGAGGCCTTGCGCTGGCGCGACGACGAAGGCGGCGCGGACCTGCCGCCGCCAGACCCGCTCGCCCCGCGCGCGCAGGCGGTTCTGATCGGCGATTTCCTGAGCGAGCCCGCTGAGATTGAACGCGCGATCCATGGCATGGCGAGCCGCGGCGCGCTCGGCCATGTGGCCATGATCGCGGACCCCATCGAGGAGACCTTCCCCTTCGCCGGCCATATGGAGTTGCGCGACGTGGACAGCGACGCGCGCCTGCGGCTCGGGGAAGCCTCGCGCGTGCGCGACGAATACGTCGCCCGCCTCGCCGCCCATCGCGAACGCGTGCGCGACATCTGCGCCGCGCGCGGCTGGACCTTCATGATCCATCGCACCGACCGTCCGACTTCGGAGGCGCTGCTCGCATTGCGCCTGCGCCTTGAGAACGCGCTAACGGAGGGGTCGCGCTGATGCTGGGCCTGCCGCTCGCCTTCGCCACGCCGCTGGTGCTCGTCGCCCTCGCGCTCCTGCCTGCGCTCTGGCGCCTGCTGCGCGTCACGCCGCCGCGTCCGCGCGAAGTCGCCTTTCCGCCGCTGCGCCTCATTCTCGATCTCGCGCCGCGCGAGAGCACGCCCGCGCGCACGCCGCTCTGGCTTCTCCTCCTGCGCATGGCGCTCGCCGCCGCAATCATCCTCGCCATGGCGGGACCGATCTGGAATCCGCCTGCGAAAGGCCTCTCCGGCAAGGGGCCGCTGCTCGTCGTGCTCGACAACGGCTGGCCCGCCGCGCTTGAATGGGAGCGTCGCGCCGCGCTCGCCGACGAAGCGCTGGCCGCCGCTGCGCGCGAAGGCCGTCCCGGCGCGCTGCTTGCGACCTCTGAGGGCGCGCGCGACGTCGCATCCGCCGAACATCCGCGGCTCGTGGAGCGCCTGCGCGCCGTCAAGCCCGTCTCCTACGCGCCTGACCGCATGGCGGCGCTGGCGCCGATCCGCAAATTCGCCGCCGCCTCTCCCGATCTCGACATCCTCTGGATCGCCGACGGGCTTGCGATGAAAGAAGCAGCCGCCTTCGCCGACGCGCTGAAGGGGATCGCGCGCCCCGGCGGCTTGCGCGTGGCGAGCGCCCAGCGCACCCCCGCCGTCGTGACGCAGGTGAGCCATGCGGGCGGCGCGCTCGAAGCCCGGCTCGCCCGCGCCGACGCGCGCAGCCCCGCCGAGGGCGTGCTGCGCGCTTATGATCTCAAGGGATCGTCCATGGGCGAGGCGCGCTTCGCCTTCGGCGCCGAGCGCGCGGCGACGGCGCGCATCGACCTGCCGACCGAATTGCGCAACGACATCGCGCGCGTGGAGATCGACGCAGAGCGCACGGCCGGCGCCGTCGCTTTGCTCGATTCGCGCTGGAAGCGGCGGCGCGTCGCCGTGGTCTCCGGCGCGCCCGCCGATCTCGCCCAGCCGCTGCTGTCGCCCACTTATTTCGTCACGCGCGCGCTGCAGCCCTTCGCGGAAGTGCGCGAAACGCGCGCAAGCGCCGGGCGCGACCCCATTCTCGCCGCGCTCGACGATCGCCCCTCCATGCTCATCCTCACAGACGTCGGCGTTCTCGCGGGCCCGGCGCGCGAAAGGCTCACGCGCTTCGTGGAGGACGGCGGCATGCTTCTGCGTTTCGCGGGCGCGCGCCTCGCCTCCGCGACTGCGGGCGACGACCTGACGCCCGTGCGCCTGCGTCGCGGCGGCCGCGTGCTGGGCGGCGCGCTGTCCTGGGAAAGCCCGCGCAAGCTCGCGCCTTTCGATCAAGCCTCGCCCTTCGCCGGCCTGACGCCGAGCGACGAGGTCACCGTCGCCCGACAGGTGCTCGCCGAACCGGAGGCGGGCCTTGCGGGCAAGACATGGGCCGCGCTCGAGGACGGCACGCCGCTCGTCACCGGCGCGCGGCGCGGCAAGGGCATGATCGCGCTCGTGCACGTCACGGCCGACGCCTCCTGGTCGAACCTGCCGCTGTCCGGCCTGTTCGTGGAGATGCTGCGCCGCGCCCTCGCCCTCTCCGCCGAAAGCGCCGACGCCGCCGCTGGCGCCAGCGCGACGGAGACAGGCGCGCGCGCGCAGACGCTGGCGCCGCTGCGCACTCTCGACGGCTTCGGCGCGCTCGGCGAGCCCCCGGCGACCGTGCGGCCCATTCCCGCCGGTTTCACGGGCCTCGCCCGCGCCGAACATCCCGCCGGATTCTATGGCCCGCCGGAGACGATGATCGCCGTCAACGCCGTCGACGCGAGCGTCGATCTTACGCCGATTGACTACGCTGCGCTGGGGCTTGAAACCGCGCCCCTGCGCGCCGCAGAACCTTTGGACCTGCGCGCGCCTCTCCTGCTTGCGGCCTTTGCGCTTCTGCTCGCCGACGCGCTCGCCACGCTTTACGTCTCGGGCGGATTGCGCCGGCGTCCCGCAGGCGGGCGCGGCCTCGCCGCGAACCTCAAGAGCGGAATCGTCGCCAGCGTCGCGCTCGGCGCGCTCGCAGCCGCGCTTGCCGTCGCACAGGACGCGCGCGCGCAATCCGCGCCGCCGCGCGATTTCGACGCCGCCCTGCGCACGCGCCTCGCTTATGTGGTGACGGGCGACTCGCGCGTGGATGAGGCGAGCCGCCTTGGCCTCGCCACGCTCTCCCGGGCGCTCGCCGCGCGCACCGCCCTGTCGCCGGGCGATCCGGCGGGCGTCGATCCGGCGCGCGACGAGCTCGCCTTCTATCCGCTCATCTACTGGCCCATCGTGGCGGAGCGTCCGCAGCCGGGGGCGAACGCGGCCGCGCGCATCGGCGACTTCATGCGCCAGGGCGGCACGGTTCTGTTCGACACGCGCGACGCGCTGCATCAGCGGCCCGGCGGACAGGCGACGCCGGAGCAAGTGTGGCTGCGCCGCCTGCTCGCCGACGTCGACGTGCCGCAGCTGGAGCCGGTGCCGCGCGACCATGTGGTGACGAAAACCTTCTACCTGCTCGATACCTTCGTCGGCCGCACGACGACCGGCCAGACGTGGATCGAGGCCCTGCCGGCGGCGAGCGAAGACGACGGCCAGCGGCCTGCGCGCGCCGGCGACAGCGTGTCGCCCATTCTCATCGCCTCCAACGATCTCGCCGCCGCATGGGCGGCCGACGCCTCCGGCCGGCCGCTCTATCCGCTGACGCCCGGCGCGCCGCGCCAACGCGAAATGGCGATCCGCGGCGGCGTCAACATCGTCATGTACACGCTCACCGGCAATTACAAAGCCGATCAGGTGCATGTGCGCGACCTTCTCGAAAGGCTCGGCCTGTGAGGCGCGCGCGATGACCGATTTCACCCTCGCCTTCAATCCGCTCGCGCCGACCTGGCTGCTGATCGTCTTCGCCGCGCTTGCGCTGACGGTCGCGGCCTTGAGCCTGTGGCGCGGCGGGCCGGCTGGCGGCTTGCGTGCGCTGGGGCTGGCGCTCGTGCTGCTCGCGCTCACCGATCCCGCGCTCATGCGCGCGGAGCGCCAGCCGCTCAAAGACATCGTGGCGGTCGTCGTCGACCGCAGCGCGAGCCAGTCGATCGGCGGGCGCGCGCAGCAAACGGATCGCGCGAAGGCGGAGATCGAAAAGGCGCTCGCCGCGCTCGGCGACGTGGAGACCCGCATCGTAGAGGCCGGCGCAGGCGAGGCGCAGGCGGACGGCACGCGCCTGTTCGGCGCGCTCGCGCAGGCGCTCGCCGACGCCCCGCCCGAACGCGTGGGCGGCGCCATCTTCATCACCGACGGCGTGGTCCATGACGCGCCCGCCCGCGCCGCCGAACTCGGCTTCAAGGCGCCCGTTCACGCGCTGGTCACCGGCCGGCCGGGCGAACGCGACCGGCGCATCGAGCTTGTGGAGGCGCCGCGCTTCGGCCTCGTGGGCAAGGAGCAGGTCATCACCCTGCGCGTGCACGACACCGCCGGCTCCGCAGAACCCATCGACCTCGTCGTGCGCCGCGACGGTCAGCAGATCAGCCGCCTGCGCACGCGCGCGGGCGTCCTCACCCGCGTGGCGGTGCGCATCGAACATGGCGGGCCGAACGTCGTTGAGCTTGAAGTTCCCGCCGCGCCCGATGAGCTGACCGCGCTCAACAACAAGGCGGTCGCCACCATTGAGGGCGTGCGCGACAAGCTGAAAGTTCTGCTCGTCTCAGGCGAGCCGCATTCGGGCGAGCGCACATGGCGCAATCTCCTGAAGGCTGACCCAAACGTCGATCTCGTCCATTTCACCATTCTGCGTCCGCCGGAGAAACAGGACGGAACGCCGATCAGCGAATTGTCGCTCATCGCCTTCCCGACGGCGGATCTGTTCGGCCGGAAGATCCGCGAGTTCGACCTCATCATCTTCGACCGCTATTCCAACCAGACGGTGCTGCCGCCGATCTATTTCGAAAACATCGTGCGCTATGTGCGCGAAGGCGGCGCGCTTCTGATCGCAGCGGGGCCGGACTACTCCGGCCCTGACGGACTGTTCTATTCTCCGCTTGGCAAGATCGCGCCGGCGCGGCCTGACGGGCGCATCATCGAACGCCCGTTCCGCGCGAACGTGACGGAGATCGGCGGGCGCCATCCCGTCACGCGCGCGCTGCCGGGCGGCGAGAAGACGCCGCCCGCGTGGAGCGAATGGTTCCGGCAGGTGGGCGCAGAGCCGCTGCGCGGCCACGCGGTCATGGCGGGAGCGGAGGAGCGACCGCTCATACTTCTCTCGCGCGAGGAGAAGGGTCGCGTCGCGCTGATGCTGTCGGATCAGATCTGGCTGTGGGCGCGCAATTTTCAGGGCGGCGGGCCGCATCTGGAATTGCTGCGTCGGCTCGCGCACTGGCTGATGAAAGAGCCTGAACTTGAAGAAGAGGCGCTGCGCGCCAGCGCGCGCGGACAGGACATCCTCATCGAGCGCCAGACCCTTGCGGCGGAGGCGGGCCGGGCGAAGGTGCGCGCGCCGTCGGGCGCCGAACGCGAGATCGCGCTCACACTGGAGGAGCCGGGTCTTGCGCGCGCGCGCCTGCGCGCCGACGAACTCGGCCTCCACACGATCATCGACGGCGAGCTTATGACGCTCGTCAATGTGGGGCCGGAGAACCCGCGCGAATTCCGCGACGTCGTGTCCACCCTCGACCGGCTGAAGCCGCTCGCGGAAGCGACCGGGGGCGCCGTGCGCCGCCTGTCCGCGAAGACGGAGAACGAGGTCGCCCTGCCCCGCCTCGTGGGCCTGCGCGAGAGCGCGTCCTATGCCGGGGGCGACTACATCGCCATCCGCCGCACGGGCGCGAGCGTGGTGACGGGCGTGGGCGTGTCGCCGCTGGCGACCGGCTTCCTTGGGCTCCTCGTCCTGCTTGCGGGCGTGCTGGCCGGCTGGCTGTGGGAGAGCCGGCGGAAAGCGTGAAGTCGGTTCAACCGGGTTTCCGCGCGATCGCCATCATCGATTTCGCAAGCGGCGGGACTCGCCCGAGGCGCTCGAAGGAAACATCGGAGAAGCCTGTTTCGCGCAGCAGGAGTCCGAGCGTCTTGATCGACCAGAACTTGATGTGCCCATGGTCCCAGAGAGCGGTGAAATGGGCGTCCATTTTGCCGCTGAACGCGAGCGCGAGGTTCTTTAGATAGCCATGATAGGGCGTGGAGACGAGCGCGATCCCGCCGGGCTCCACGAGATCGAAGAGCGTCTTGGCGTAGGACCGCGGCGAATAGACATGCTCCACGACTTCAAGACTAAGCACGACGGGGAAGCGGCCATAGACAGCGGCGAGGTCATCATAGGCCGACGCCGCCTCAACCCGCAGACCCGGGTAAGTTTCGCGCGCGAGCCGCACGCCGTCCTCGGAAGGATCGACGCCCGTCACGTCATAGCCCGAGACGGAGAGCGCATGGGCCACGGAGCCGTTGCCGCAGCCCAGATCAAAAACGCGCCGGTCTTTCAGAATCGCAAGATGGCGGCGCACGCTCGGGAGAAGATAATCATGATGGCCGCCCAATCCCGACGTCCCATGCGCGTAACCGCGCGCGTCCAGATCTTTCATAAAATCACCTGAGATAAACAATCAGGTGAAAAGAGCCGAAGCCGGCGCCTTCGTCAACGCCTGCCTCTTACCCCGCCTTGCGCACGGGGCCGCTCACGCCCTCGAAGGCGCCGGGGACAAGCTCGCACACAAGCACGCGCGCGGGGTCCACGGGCCCCGGCAGGCTGATGCGTCCCGGCGGAACGCGCCTGAAGCCGAGGCGACTGTAATAGGGCTCGTCGCCCACGAGGACCACGAGCTTGCAGCCGGCGGCGCGCGCCGCGTCGAGCGAATGCTGGGCCAGCGCCTCGCCGATGCCGCGCGAGCGGAACGCGGGCTCCACGGTGAGCGGGCCGAGCAGCATCATCTCCGTCTCGCCGCAGCGCACCCGCGTCATGATGTTCGAGCCCACGAGCAGCGTTCCCACATGGGCGACGTAGGACATGGCGAAATCAGGCGCCACGCCCTCGCGCAGACGATAGGCGGTGCGCGCGAAACGGCCGGGGCCGAAAGCGCGCTCGTCGAGCTTCTCGATCTGCGGCAGGTCGGAGGCGGCGAGCGGGCGCAGGCCCAGCGCCGGCAGGCCCGGCGCAGCGGCGGAGGCGGGCGCGCCTTCGGGCGCGGCGGGACTGGGCGTGGACGACTGGCTCATGGCGTCTCGATAAGACGGGCGGCGCTTCCTGTCGAATCCTACCAATAGGGATCGATCGGCGCCCCGCCGAATACTTCAGAGAGCCGGGCGTGGGTCGCCTGCGAGACGCCCTCCGGCAAGGCGTCGAGAGGAAAAAAGGCGGCCTCCGCGATCTCATGGTCAGGGGCGCGGGGCCCCATAACCTCGAATTCCCGCGCCACATAGACAAGCACATGATCGCGCGGGGAGGCGCGGCGATTGAAGAACAGGCCATGGAGGGCCGGCGGCCCGAGGAGACGCACCGCCCCCTCCTCCTCCACCTCGCGCGCCAAAGCCTCGAGGACGGTCTCGCCTTTCTCGACGCCGCCGCCGGGCAGGTGCCAGCCCGAAACATAGGTATGGCGCACGAGCAGGATGCGACCCTCCCGCGCCACGACGGCGCGCACGCCCAGCGTCATCGGCCGGGCGAACCGAAACCACACATGCATCGCCCGCGCCCGCGCCCGCTCCCAGCCCATGGCTCCCCCTTGTTCGGATCACGCGGCCTAGAGGCGCCCAAGCCCACAGCTTGTCAAACGCCCGGCTTGTCAAACGCCCGCTTGTGAACGCCCCGCTTGTGAACGCCCCGCCGCCAGCCCCTGAGACGATGCGGCGCACGGCCCCGACGCGGGCAGGACTGGAAAAGCGCGCGGCGCTCCCTTAGAAGGATTCTAAATAGTCCCAGCGCGCGGACCCTCCCCCGGAGCCTTTTGTGAAAACCTTCGCCGAACTCACCGAGCGCGAAATCCTCGCCGTCGCGATTTCCTCCGAGGAGGAGGACGCGCGCATCTACATGGCCTTCGCCGAAGACCTCGCCGAGCGTTACCCCGCCTCCGCGAAAGTCTTCGAGGAAATGGCCGAGGAGGAGACGCGCCACCGCCATGAACTGCTCGCCATGTATGAGCAGCGGTTCGGCACGAACCTGCCGCCGATCCGCCGCGAGGACGTGAAGGGTTTTCTCAAGCGTCGCCCCGTGTGGCTGTCGAAGAACCTGCCGCTCGACACGATCCGCAAGGAAGCGGAGAACATGGAGTTTCAGGCGCAGCGCTTCTACATGAAGGCCGCCGAACAGACGCGCGACGTCAACATCCGCAAATTGCTCGGCGACCTCGCCGAAGTGGAGAAGTCGCACGCCGGCGCCGCCGGCCGGCTCGAAGCCGCCCATCTCACCGAATCCGCGCGCGACGAGGAGAACGCCACCCGCCACCGCATGTTCGTGCTGCAATATGTGCAGCCCGGCCTTGCGGGCCTGATGGACGGCTCGGTCTCGACGCTGGCGCCCCTGTTCGCCGCCGCCTTCGCCACGCACAACAATTGGCAGACTTTCCTCGTGGGCCTCGCCGCCTCCATCGGCGCGGGCGTCAGCATGGGATTCGCCGAAGCCTTGTCGGACGACGGCTCCCTCACCGGGCGCGGCTCGCCCTGGCTGCGCGGCGTCATCTCCGGCCTGATGACGACGCTGGGCGGCATCTTCCACACCCTGCCCTATCTCGTGCCCGACGCCTGGCCCAATGCCTTCTGGATCGCGACGGGCCTGGCCTCGATCATCGTGCTCGTGGAATTGTGGATCATCGCCTGGATCCGCGCGACCTATATGGACACGCCCTTCCTGCAGGCCGCGTTTCAGGTCGTCGTCGGCGGCGTCATCGTGCTGATGGCGGGAATCCTGATCGGCGGGGCCTAGGCGCGCCCGCTTGACCTGCAAGGCGCCAGCGGCCAAACCTGCCCCGTGACCGAGTTTCTTCTCGCCCATCTTTCCGACGCGCATATCGGCCCGCTGCCGCAATTCATGCGGCGCGAGCTGATGAACAAGCGCTTCACCGGCTATATGAACTGGAAGCGCCGCGCGCAGATCCACGACATGGACGTGCTCGCCGCCCTCGTCGCGGACATGAAGGCGCAGGCGCCCGATCACGTCGCCATGACCGGCGACGTTATGAACATCGGCCTGCCCGGCGAATTTCCCATCGCGCGCGCCTGGCTGGAGACGCTGGGCGATCCGCGCGACGTGAGCTTCACGCCCGGCAATCACGACGCCTATGTGCGCGCCGCCCTGCCCTGGATCGAACAGACCTTCGCGCCCTGGTGCTCCAGCGACGGCGAGGGGAAAACGCGCTTTCCGTTCCTGCGCGAGCGCGGCGACGTGGCGCTGATCGGCCTCTCGTCCGGGGTGCCGACCGCGCCTTTCATGGCCTCCGGTCGCCTCGGCCTCGACCAGCGCGAAAAGCTCGCCGCGCTGCTGGAGGAGACCGGCAGGCGCGGCCTGATGCGCGTGGTGATGATTCATCATCCGCCCACGCGCGGGGGCGCGGGCTTAGGCCGCAGCCTCACCGACGCGCGCCAGCTTGAAAGCGTGATCGCGCGCTGCGGCGCCGAGCTGATCCTGCACGGCCACAACCACCGCCTGCAGGTGCGCCATATCCACCGGCGCGAAAGCGCGAGCCGGATTCCCTGCGTGGGCGTCGCGTCCTGTTCCGCCGTGCCGGGGACGCCGCTGCATCGCGCGGCCTATCATCTCTATCGCGTGGCGCGCACGCAGGACGGCTGGAGCGTGGAGGCGCGCGCGCGCGGCGTGTCGGCCCATGCGCCCGCCGGCGCGCTGCATGTGAGCGACCTGGGGCCGGTCGCGCTCTGAGTCACAAAATCTTGTCGAGGCGCGAGACCCACCAGGCCTCGCCGGCGCGCCAGGCGAGATTGGCCGCGCCCGTCAGCAGAATGAACAGAACCACCGAGCCGAGCAATTCGATCACGAACAGGAGCAGGGTGAAAAAGCCCGCGCCGCGCGCGCGGCGCAGGGGCGCGGCGACAGGCGCCGCCGCTGCGGAGGCCTTCTCTTCAGCGGCTTTCTCTTCGGAGGCTTTCTCTTCGGAGGCTTTTTCGGCGGCGTCTTTTTCGGCGGAAGATGGCGCGGCGGGCGTCTGCGCGGCGCGCGCGTCCTGCGGGCGGCTTGCGTCGGCGGCGAGCGCGAGCTGGCGCTCCACGAGCCGACGCGCGACGTAATCGGTCATCGCCTCGACCATGGCCTCGATGCGCTCGTTTTCGGCAAGCGTCACGCGTCCGTGCCGCGTGTCCTGCACGAAACGATAGACGCGCCGGTCATGCGCCATTTCCACGAAAGCGATCATGTCGACGAACAGGCGCGGGCGCTCGCCCGGCGTCAGCCCTGCGTCGAACATGTCGATCTCCGCAGGCACTTGCGCAAGGATGGGCTTGAAAGCTTCGAACAACATGTCGAGGCGGACGATCTCCGCGCCGCGCAATTCAGCCGTCACGCCGGCGCGTTCCGCCTGTTCGACGCGCGCGCGCCGCATCGCCGACCGCAAGGCGTCGGGCTCTGCCGCCGTCTCGCCCTTCACATGTTCCACGAAAGCTCCGTCTTCGCCGTTAACGATCACTTCAGTATATCTTCGCCCTCGGGGCGCGCGAGCGGAAGGCGGGAATATGGTGAGTCTTTATGGCTAAAGAGACGGCGGAGCCTGCGCCGTCCCGTCCTCGCATCGTTAACGCGTCGACACGCAATAGGCGCCGCTCGCGCTATAGCCGCTCGGGCAGGAGCCGACGCGATGAATGGCGGGCCTGCCATTCGCCCCCATGAGGCAATAGTCGCCGCTCGCGCTATAGCCGCTGGGACATGAGCCGTTGCGCTCGATGACGGGACGCGCCTGCGCGCCGGGCGCGCAATAATTCCCGCTCGCGTGATAGCCCGACGGACAGGACCCGTTGCGCAGGATCGCCTGCTGCGCGAAAGCCGCGCCGCCGACGTTCAAGAACGCCAGCGCGCCCAAAAGCGCGCCAACAAGCGCGCGCCTGCAGGCATAGGACGAAGGCTTCATCGCATCCTCCAAATCTCCCGGCCGCCTCCCGGCGACCATGCCGCGCCATGCGCCGGCTGCATCATGTGTCGCCCGGCGCGACGGCCCGCGTCAATCGCCGCCTGCGAAGCGCCCCCCATCTTCACGCCGCATCGTCACGCCGCATCGTCACGCCGCATCGTCACGCCCCTTGCCTGAGTCAGCCCCTTGGCGCGGCGTGCGAAGCGTGTAGTCTGTCGGCAACGCTCCGCCACAAGGGGCGATGCAGGGAAGCGGTCAATTGGAGGCGGTCAATGCAGACGTCGATTCGCGGGACAAGCGGCAGATTTTTCGCAAGCCTTCACGCAAGCCTTTGCGCAAGCCTTTGCGCAAGCCTTTATGCAAGCCTCTTGCTCGCGGGCGCGTCGGCGCAGGCGCAGACAAGCGCGGATTATCCCCGTCAGCCGATCAAGCTCGTCGTCTCCGCGGCGGCGGGCGGCGGCAATGATTTCATCGCCCGCATCGTCTCCGAACGCCTGAGCGCGAAATGGAGCCAGACGGTGACGGTGGAGAACCGCCCCGGCGCCGGCAATAATCTTGCGGCTGAATTCGTGTTCCGACAGGCGCCCGACGGCTATACGCTGCTGGTCTCCCCGCCGGCCCCGCTCGTGGTCAACGCGGCCTTGTTCAAGGAGCTGCGCTTCGATCCCGACAAGCTCGAACCCGTGGCGATCTCCTCCTATATTCCCAACATTCTCGTGGTGCGCGCCAATGCGCCCTGGAAGAGCGCGCAGGATTTTCTGGCCTATGCGAAGGCCAATCCCGGCAAGCTCAATTATGGCTCGCAGGGCAATGGCACCACAGGCCATCTGACTGCGGCGCTCATGGAGATGCTGCTGGGCGCCAAACACGCCCATGTGCCCTATGGCGGCGCGGCGCCCGCGCTCAACGATCTCGCCGCGGGCCATATCGACTTCATGTTCGCTGACCTCGGCACCGTTCTTCCGCTGGCGCAGGGCGGCGTCGTGCGCATGCTCGCCTCCACCACGAAAGAAGCGCCGGCGGCGGCCAAAGACCTGCCGACCATCGCGCAGGCCGGCATGCCCGAGCTGCTCTCCGACACCTGGACTGCCTTCACCGCGCCGCCCGGCACGCCGCTGGCGATCCGCGAAAAGCTCGCCGGCGCCATTCGCGAGATCATGTTCGAACCGGCGGTGAAAGCGCGCCTCGAAGCGGTGGGCGTGGAGCCTTGGGGCTATGGCCCCCAGCGGATGGCCGACCTCGTGCGCGAGGAGCGCGCCCGCTGGACCGGCGTCGTCGCAAAGGCGAATGTGCGGCTGCAGTGACCGACGCGCCGGCGCCGCGTTAGCCCGCAGCTCAATCGCCGATCTCGCCGGGCGGCACGAAGGCGCCGTCGTCGCGCAGCATGCCGCGGGCGACGGGCGCGCGCAGCGGCTGCGGCGGCGCGCCCAGCGCAAGATTGCCGCCGCCGAACCCGGCGCTTCTCGCCTGACCGCCTGAGGCGCCGCTTTGTCCGCCCGTATAGGCGCCGGCGAGGCCTGCGACGGTGAGCTGGCGCGCGGGCGGCGGCGGCGCGGCGCCGATCAGGCCCAGCGGGCGCGAGGGCGGAATGGGGGCCGCCTGCGCCAGCGTGCGCCCGCCGCGCATCTTCGCGCGCGCGATCTCCCATTCCGGTTCGAGCGCGGGGGGATCGGGCAGGTCGTCGCGGCGCGGCGCGGGCGCGATCTCCTTGATGACGGGCCGGCAATAGCGGCGCAGGCCCTGCGAGGTCGCGCCATGCATGGCGAGATCGACGTGGAAATGATCGTAATGGAAGGCGTTGGAGCCCGGCCCCAGCACGGTCGTGAAATGGTCGCAGGCGCCCACATGAGCCTCGCGGAGAAAGGCTTTCTCCTGCTCTTCGCCGCGCGCCCAATCCTTGCGGATCACGATCTTGCGTCCGTCGGCCAGTTCGAAGGCGCCGATGTCCAGCGCATTGCCGAAGGCGTGTTCGGAGAGTTTGGAGCCGCGCTGATTGTTGATCCCGCGGCAGGCGTAGGAGCCCATGGACTCGATCTGCGTGACCGGCTGGCCGAAACGGGCGAGCGCGGCCGGCTGCACCACGCTCTCGAGCCAGGCCTCCAGCGCTTCGGTGACCGGGCAGCCCAGCGTGGCGGGCGAATTGAGCTGCACCGCGCCGCCCGTCAGTCCGGCGATCTTATAGGGCTGGACGAGGCCGCAAATGCCCGGCCCGCTGATTTCGCGGGCGGGCTGGATCCAGGGGGAGGCGCGCACGCCCTTGCGGGCGAGGCACGCCTTCTCCGCCGCGTCGCGCCACGCGGGCCGCTGCTGGAATCCGAAGAAACCGCAGCCGGGGAGGATCGCAAGCAGACCGGCGATCACGGCGAAGGGCAAAACGCGACGCGCCATGGCTCAAGCAAAGCGCGCAATTGGTTAAGTCGCTTTAAAGGATAACGGT
>Ga0315899_10000369_pt1 | contig 55007 bp, 13 predicted proteins | sample LakEriMetagenome_2_FD_203518 | JGI IMG/M metagenome (GOLD analysis project Ga0315899, IMG submission 203518) | Freshwater fungal communities from buoy surface, Lake Erie, Ohio, United States - Buoy 4 MA112 | ecosystem: Environmental > Aquatic > Freshwater > Lake | place: USA: Lake Erie, Ohio... | reverse complement strand
TTAGTTTAGTTTACTTACACTCTCCCATCCCGGAGCAGAAACCAGATTGAGGTGATAGCATCCGTCGTCCCCCGTGCTGTAGCTCAGATACTGATTTTGAACCCTAGCAAGAGAATACGATCGGAGGGGAGGACGTTTGAGAGGGGTCGAGGGGGAGAGCAAGAGAGAGAGAGAGAGAGAGAGAGAGAGAGAGAAACCTTTTGGTATAGTATGGAACTATTTAAGTTCCATACTTTTTTATTTTAAAAAAAAAGACCTTTTGGATAGTATGGAACTATTTTAAGACCTTTTGGTATAGTATGGAACTATTTAATAATCCTAATACCCTATTATTCATGATATTAATCCCATTTGTAGAGTGCGCATACATGATGATTGTTCTGTTTATTGCTTTCAATTAGAGGCAATCGAGATGGCGTATCTGCTCTTTCGGGTATTAGGGTTCGGGGTTCAGGGTTTAGGCCATTTCAGGTATTGTGCTATACGTTCTAGCGCATAGTATGTACGTATCTAAGTGAATGCAGGCAACACCGAAAGTCGCAGTTGCCACAGTCCCATTCCACAGCGCAGCAACCCTTGCGCACGTTGACAATCGTCCCCAAAGGTTTCTCTTTGAACTCCTCGCTCTGAATGAAGGCGTGGTAGGAGAAATCGAGGCAAAAGAGGCAGAGCGCGCGCATGAGAGTCAAGAATTCAGCGAAGAGAGCCTGAGACCCAGAAGGACTTAGAAGAAACAAGACTGAAAGGAGGAAAGGGAGGGGAGGGATCCAGGTTGCAAGACACACTGTGACAATCACCCAGTAGTTGGTCTTGAACTTCTTGTCATATGCCTTTGACCACGCCTCCCCGCTCTCGTTCAGGCGCACCCGCATCTGTAAAGCCGCTAGCACATCACGCCCTACCACAGCCTCGGGCGTGCCGTCTTTTAGTTTGCACGGGGCTTTGGGCTGCTCCAAATTCACGAAGGGGAGCGCGGCGCAAGGGTGCGATGGCACTAGCGTCATATTCAGTACGCCTCCCTTGCGCGTTGAGTTCTTGCTGAAAGCATCTTCCCACCACCGCTCGCTGTTCTCGCTTCGCTCAATCGCTCCTGCATCAAAACGTGTGATGTCAGCCTGAGGAACGAGGATCTGCCTCTCGTTAGGAGGCGGATCCCTTGTATTATATCAGAGTGTATCGGCACCGGGCAGATGCTTGTGGGCCCCGATGCGGCGAGGGAATGGATTCAGTCCGTCCATTGCAACTGTGGTCTGGTCCACCGCCCGCCGCCGCCACCCAACGCCCAGCTGGTACAACGGCACGATAACGGCCGATAAAAAACAACACTTGACGAGGAGGCAGCGACGTCCAATGCTTAGGCCACGTCGAGAAGTGGCGACCGCGCTGCTGATCATTTCAGTGCTTGAGGCAACGAGGGCGTTTTCACAGCGACCTGCGCAGCGGCTAATTTCGCAGCATCCAGCCGCCGCGCTACGCAGTCAGGCCTGTGAAGAACCTCTCGGGGACGGCTTACTGATAACGAGATTCATGCTGCGGTACGGAAACATGGCCGGGGCGGGGACCAGCGTCGAAGTCGACATAAGGATGTGCCTTTCGTGCGGCGGCATCAGCAAGGGCGAGTCCATTACACTCAAGCTGCCGGGATTCTCTAGGCGAAACGTTGGTTCTCTGAGTGATGCCATGTTCGCTCAGCCACTGGCTACCGAGGGCATTAACGCAGAATTTTTTAACTCTGCAATCTGGCACGAAGGAACTAGCACCCTCAAGTTCCTGTGCTCAGAGCAAACCCGGAATGGCAAAAGATACATTTTCAACGTCCCTCTCCGCAGCGGACTAACCTTACCTGCGAACGGCGTGCGCCTCCCGTCGGTGCCCCCAGCGCCTGATGACATATCTTACTATACTGACTCCTGCAACGGCGGCCCGCGAGAGCCTCAACCACTTTCCGAGTCAGATTTTGAACCTGTAGGATTCTTTGTGAAATCTTCAATCGATTTTTCTCCGCGAGCGGCGGGAGAGACGTCACAAATCTCAATCTCCTTGACTCCCGCCATGCTTATTCAGTCGCAGGAGTTAATTTCGGTGGCGCTGCCACGTTTCAGGTGTCAAGCTAAATCACCGTGCGATCTCAAGTCCTTTCAGAGTGAGCTAAGGCTACTGAGCAACACAACAGCAACTTTTACCGCACAGTCTGAGTGGATAGACAGCAACAATTTGGACGGCGGCGACGTTCCTGGTACTCTTTCAATGAGACTGGATCACCCTGTCAACGCGGGGGATACAGCTGTTATCATCATCAGCAAGGGCACGGGCTTGAACATCTCAATGCTCGGCGTCAACGTGAATGACCAGACTCTGACGGGTATGTGAAGCTCTTTTCTTGTATTGCGACGCACATCGCGCCATGCTCTGTTTTTGCGGTGCGCGAATTTAGCATTGCAAATCAGACGCCACTACGCACTTGCTCTGGCCCGGCTTGCGTTTGTTTGCGCGCTGTTTATAATGCACAGAGTGTCTACAGTTGCTGCCAATGCCCAGGCAGGGCCCGTGCCTCCAACTGCCATTTCTAGCTCTCCGGGGATCGGCGCACTGCTCTATTCCAAAGTTTTTCTGTCTGCTCGGAATCCATCCACAAACTACCAAGCGGCGCCTGGCCTGGCTGCATCAGTACATCTTCACTTTACCCTCAACAAAGATCTCTTGGCGGGCGAAACCGTCAGAATAGAATTGGTTGGCTTTCGCACTGAGGTGCCAGAGAATACACTGCTGCCGACCGGCAATGCGCAGTTCAAGGCTGCTCGGTGGGTGGGCGCGTCAGAGCAGATTGTGCTGACGGCGGATTACATTGTTCTCGGTTCAATGCGTGTTGAGCTGACACTTGATGAGGACACGTTTGGCTTGAGAATGCCGCAAGGAGGGGTGATCAAGGATTCACCGATATTCCGACTTTCAACCGATGCACGGGAAGGACCTATTCACCACAGTGCGCTCAAGCATGAGTTGTCATCAAGCTCGTTCATGTACAGCTCGCTCGAGTTTTCACCTGCGATGGCAGGACACGTCTCAGACATCATTGTTCGATTCACAGCCACGGCGCCTCTTCTTCCGGGCGATCAAGTGGAAATTAGTCTTCCAGGCTTCTCCAGTCTCGAAGGATATCCTGGAGGAGACCTTCCCTTGTACTGCACTGTCCCCGACGCCTGCATTCTCTGCAAGAGTATCTGCGACCGAAAGAACCGTGCTGCCGGCATTGACTTCCTCATCATTCCAAATGAGCAACTCGGAGGGAGGTGGGCGGGGCCAAAGCAGCCGTTTCAAGCGGCATGGTCACAAACATACCCTGACCAGAGACTTGTGCTTGCTGTAACCTGCGGCATGCACATAGATGCACTGGAGCCTGTACACGTTATTGTTCCGTCAAGTGTAGGGATCGCTTTGCCGAAGACAGCGATTGTACAGAATGATCCATCTTTCGTCATCTCAAGTACGGCCAGGTCCGGAGCTGTGCCGGCCATGAACTTTGCATCCGTCCCTCCTATGGGAGCACTCTTGGACAACGCAATACCTCCCACGAGTGTAGTTCTCAAATACTACGACATTGACGGCAATTCTCAAGTGACCCCGGGCCAGGTGGTGGAGCTCGAAATCACATTCCCCATCGGCATGAACGTGATGCAAGGTGAGGTCTTTCATGTGGAACTGCCCGGATTTGCAGGTGTGGATACCGAAACGTGCAGCGAGAGACGATCTTTGGTTGTAAGCCTCTGGTTTGAGCGTGCCTCCTGGAATACCTCGAGCTCTTCTCTTGCTTTAACAGCATCAACAGATATCAACAAGGGTACCTTGGTCTTTGTCAACGTTCCCGCGTCATTTGCGCTCACAGTTCCTCTGAATGGGCTGGAAGAAAATCATGCGGCATTGCGCGTGGGCGGTCAGTTTAAGATGGGGCCTGTGATGCCTACAGCCATCAGCAAATCGCCCGCGGTGAGTGTGCTGACAGATCGATCATTGATCGTTTCCCCACCACAGGTGGGTACAGACACGTTGTTGGTGATCTCGTTTCGCCACACCGCGCACTTACGACCTCTGCGTGTGGGTGAGACCGTCACATTCTTTATTCCAGGCATGTTTTCTTCCAAGGAACATGATGAGCTTGTGCTAATGAATGGCAACAACAACCCTTTTGAATCTGCACGTTGGAACAAGGCGCACGGCAAATTGCACCTTCGGGTCGGGCGAACCGTAAATGGGACGGCGGTGCACGTATCCATTCCAGCATCGCAAGGGTTTCGTTTGCCAAACAGTGGAATGCAGGCAGATGGAGCATTCCTGCTGCTGGATGAAGATGTGGGCTCGGTCCTTCCCACAACCCTGAGTGCGTTGCCTGTCGGATTCCTTGGCAACGATGCAAAAATCTCGTTCACCGGAGCGCAGACGATATCAACAATTTTGTATGCTGGAGGTTCGATTGCTGCGCTCATTGAATTTACGCCAAGCGTGCAGATCCGTGCCGGAGAACGGATTCAAGTCTCCATGCCAGGATTTACAGCACCAGTTGGCTTAGTGTCTTCAATGGAAGTGAGTGGATCTGAGGAATTTGAAATTTCTTGGGCTGCGGGTTTGACTCTTGAAGTCCGACCCGGTATCATCGTGCCTGCAGAGAAGACTGTTTCTGTGCAGATCTCGTTGGGGGCTGGCATCCACCTCCCAGTGAAGGGCATTAGGCTCAATGATGAGTCTCTTACTATTTCTACAGATGCCCACCTAGGACCCGTTATCCCTACGCATCTGCCCTGCTCGCAGAGTGTCGGATCATTTTCCGACACGCCTAGCTTGAGGTATCCGGCGGAGGCCACTCCTGGCAAGGCTTCAAGCTTCACCATCACTTTTGAAGCACAAATGCAGCTGGTCCCGGGTGATAGCATCAAGGTCAAGCTAAGATCGCATTTAGGAGCTCCTCGATCATCGGTGCCCATTTTGGGGCCCTCTGCTGATTCTTTTGAAGCGTCATATTCTGACGAGACGCTTAGTCTCAATGTGGAGAAAGAAATTCCAGCCAGCACGGCTATCGAGATCACTGTTTCACATACTGCTGGTATCGCCCCGCCTCTGCTGGGATTGCGCAGAACTGATTCGATTGAGATTTCGGCATCTGCAACTGCCGGCTCTGTCGAGCCCACGCCATTTTCATCCGTGCATGAACTGGGAAAATTTCTCAGTTTCGAGGTCAAGCTTTCGCATCTCACACCAGGATACAGCAGTCTTGTGACGTTGTCGTCACAGTATGCGTTACAATATTTTCAAGGAGACGAAATCTTCATAAACCTGGCAAACTTTACAGAAGATTTTCCCGGATCTGCTCAAGCAGCAACAGGGCTGGAGACAGGTTTTCTTGCACATTGGCATGCTTTCGACAACCTTGTCATCGCAACATGCACGTTGCCAACGTGCTTCTCTGCAGTCAACATTGAGATTGTAGGATTGAAGCTTCCGAAGAATGGACTTTTGTCGAACGATATCCGGTTGACAATACATGCCACAGATGTTACTGGCCATGTGATTGCTGCGCCAACAAGCCCATCTTACTCTCAAGCTGCAGGTTTGGATCACAGCTCTTTGACATTTTTGCCGGGAGTAGCAGGAGCGCTCGCAAACGTCAAATTGAATTTCCGTTTGACGTTTGATGTCCAGCAAGGAAGCACGCTAACTGTGACCCTTCCTGGTTTTGACTTCACGCAACAGATACAGTTCATAGGAGAATCTGCTCCTTTGTTTAGCAGTGATATAGGCTGGTCGGATTCCACTCTGCATCTGACACTGGCCGAAACAGTTTTGAAGTTCGTCGATATTGAACTCCAAGTTTTCGCCATCTTGCCGAAAGAAGGCATTGCCGCCAGCACAGAACTCTTCGAAATTTCTATTCCAATCGGATCAGGCAAATTTGTGCAGTCGATTCGCTCTGTGCAGGCTGTTCCCGGGTTTCAAGAGGCTGAGCTGTCCTTTGACCCTGGTATTCCGGATCTGTTCCTGATTTTCACACACACAACTGAGCTGCAGTCTGGAACTAAGATTGAGCTATACTTGCCCGGCCTCTCATCCGGGACAACGTTTGATCCAGTCGGAGACTTGTTGATTGCAAGTGATGTGCTTTATGCACAGGCGTCCTGGCATGCAGCCGGTGTGCACAAGCTGTTCATTACCCTTTCGAAAAACGTTAAAGGGATGGCCAAGGTGCGGGCACGTATAAGCAAACTGTCGATAGACGATGCATCGCTTTTCACAACAAGCAAGCAAACAATTCAAGTGGTTGGCTCTTCGGGCTCACCAAGAGCGTTGAAGAAATCTGGATTATCGTTGAGCAGATTGAGACATTTACTTTCGCCCGAGTGGGAGCATCAGTTGAGCCGTCAGAAAATTTCAAGAGACCGTTTTAGCGCATCGAGTGAGACGCAGCTGGAGAAGGAAAATCTGGACTCAGCTTCACCTCCTGTTGACAATGAACAAAGTGAGCGTACGCCTTCGAATATGAGAGGGGATGACTTGCATGAGTATTTTCTATCGTCAGCGAAGACAGGAGCCGCCATCGGCCGCTCATCTCTGTCACACTCGAGCGCCAAGATTCGAGCGCACTCCAACGAACTTGAGCTTCAAGCTCATGAGGATCACGGGCTGCTGATTCGGCAGCAAATAGGAGAAAGCGAATGCAAGGTCATGACAAATTCCAGCATACGATATGCGCCGTCGGACGTTTCACAGCCAGTGGAAGTGACGATTACCTTTAAGTTTTCAAAGCCACAGTTTCAGAGTATGTCCTATCTGAAGATACGCTTACCCCAGCTGACAAGACCTTCCTCCCTCGGATGCCAGAGCGAGAATTCAGTGGATTGCCGAGATACGCTGTTGCTGAGCGAGACAGGATATTGGAGTGTCGGGCGATGGGATCAAGCCTCCAAAATTCTAGAGGCGTTCACGCTTGCGGACACGCCATTTGACGGTCAAAGTATCGTAATCCCCATCAAGTCTGGCTTCCAGATTGTGAAAGAAGGAGTATTGTCGGGCCGAAAAGACATGGCATTTTTGTTCAGCCTCAACGTAAGGGATCCAGATTGCGAGCAGCCTGTCTATGACAGCCCGGCTGTAGGGTCGCTCCTGGAGACAGCAGTGGAGTTTGTGCCCGGGTTTCCGGGCAAGACGAGCAACATGTTGCTGAGGTGGACAACGTCAATGCAAGTACTACACCCCGGCGAATCGATCAGCCTTTTTGTGCCTCCTGAGATGTCTCTGCGCGACGAGTCTGATTCAAGTATACCCCAAATTGAGATGCTTGAGCCCTTGGAGTTTGCGTGTTATCCATGGGACTCGATGGCGATGGCAGTCAATACGTCAAGAACGGAAGTCTCAGCCTCGGATGTCAAAGTATCTTGGCAAGATGAATCAAAACAATTGATGCTCACTTTCTCAAAAAGAATTTTTGCCAAAAGTGCCTGTAGAGTTCTGTTTGGCGCAGCTGCAGGCAAGCCAGGTGTCCAGTTGTTTGTACCGGATGCAGGATTTCAGTCTGGACTTGCATCGGGGTTTTTTATTGCCTCAAGTGCGCATGAAGGACCCGTGGGCAAGACGGCATTTGCAGGCTTAGTGGGGATAGGTGCTATATATGCTACATCTCTTACATACTCCTCGAGCGAGGGTGCAGAAACTAATGCCCAGGTCGGATTTACTACTACCATGTCCCTGATGCCAGGCGACATTGTCACGCTTCATCTTCCAAACTTTGAAGGCAAATCTTCTCAGTGCGTGCATATCTTGCCCGGAAAATCCATTCCTCGTAGCTCTGTGGTGAACATGGGATGGAGCCCAGAGCATGAACAGCTGACACTTACCATTTCACGATTTTTGCCGAAGCATACTACAATCAAGGTCAACGTACCTCGTGCTGCAGGATTGATCTTGCCTGGTACTGGACTAGCTTTAAACCAGCAAGACCTTACAATACGAGTAGATGCGGCTTCTGCGACTGCTTCAGCAATCCCTATTGCCTTGTCGGACCCAATTGGATCCTTTTTGAAATCTCCAAAATTGACTTACGACCCGCCAGAGGCCGGAAGATTGTCGAGCTTGTCAATATCTTTCACGCCTCAGATGAATCTGTTGGAGGGTGAGATTGTATCAGTGCTTCTACCCGAATTCACATCACTGGAAAGACGCATGCGCGCTCAGTCGAATCCATTTGGTCTGATTCGGTTCGCTGAATGGGACTTTCAGTCCTCGAAGATCACGATGTCAATGGCAGGAAACCTTTATAAGGGGCAGCAGCTTACTATCACTCTTCCGAGAGACGTCATATTGCTCCCAGCGAAGGGGCTGCAAGCAAATCAGCTTGCGTTGAAGCTCATGACAAATGCGGTTGCTGGACCCAATCCTGGCGTTTCTATTCACACCTCTATGCCCGTTGGTTCCTTCTATTCTGACGAGGCACTTCCCAACCTCAGCTTTGAATATGCAAGTTTGACGGGGCCAGCGAAGATCTCCCTCAGCTTCTCAACCACGATGCCAGTTTCAACGGGAGAGCAACTCAACATCAGCTTGCCAAAATTTTCTGCATTAAGTAGATCAGATATCGAAAATGTGAAACTGGATGCCCAGTCTGCTTCGCGCTTGTCTGCGAAATGGGTAAACGCACACCAATATTTCCAGATCACATGGAAAATTGCCGTTGCAAAGAACTTTCGATATGACTTGACGATTTTGGCTGACAATGGAATCCGTCTGCCAGAGCATGGCGTAAGATCGAATGATCCAGACTTAGGCTTGTCTTGCAATGCACAAGCTGGGCCTATTACATTGATTCCCATTCGATACACTCAAGCCATTGGCGTGTTCATGATCCAGAATGTCTCCTTTTTCCCTGCTGTTGCTGGAGTGCCCGCGGACGTGGTGGTCACATTTCAGCTGAATCGGGAAATTAAAGAAGGGGAGGACATTGCGTTGGTGTTTACGTCAAGAATGGGTGATGCTTGCACACCTTTTCAGTTCCCAGCACCTGCGTACAACACCACAAGTGCATACTTTCCCACTGTTCAGTTTCTAGACTTCGCAAAACTTCCGCCCTGGTCAAAAAGCTTGCCGTCTGGAACCGTCGCACAGGAATCACTGTATATGCTATTGAAAGCCCGACAGCGCAGCGCTGCAAACAAGATCACCACAATCACTATCCGATCTCGATCTGACAACGGACGAGATGGTATTAGGCTGCCTAGCTGTGGATTGAGCAATGTAGCGCAGATCGTGTCCATTTCGACCAATGCAGCTGCTGGTCCTTCACAAGGATCCACGATTGTCGTTGCTAGCATAGGATCATTTCGAGATACTTCAATAGTTTACAAAACTCCCAGGGCAGGATCAGAAAGTGAATTCACCATTCACTTCCGCATGACTATGGAATTGGTGGCAAAATCTGTTGTAGCGATTACGATGCCTGGATTTCGCAGAGCGCTTGGTTCCGGCGTGTTCAACGTCTTGTCAACCTCAAAATGTTGCTCTACAGGTTCGTGTATTGTGAGTGGGGAATGGCTGGACACTGGTACAGGATCTCTGAAATTGCTTGTGCAGAACAGTGTGGGGTATGATCAAGGTGTACACTGCGATGTAGATGTTATAGTGCCCTCTTCAGCGGGCATTGCACTACCAGCCCTTGGAATAGCAGAAAACTCAGCGGAGCTGAAAATTTCAACAGATTCTACGAATGGAATTGTCTCTCCAATTTCCGTCTCCTTGTCTACCGGAGTGTATCTTAAAGGACACATCCTCCATTCGAGGGTGCAGTTTTTAACTAGCGACGGTAATGATCCAGGTGCTGGCGAAAAAACCGCCATTCGCGTCTCTGTAGAGGCCAACATGGTCTTCATTCCGGGCGATGAAATCGAGATAAGGCTTCCGGGCTTCGGAGGACCTGGCACAATTACAGGGGCAAATCGAGAGTGTGGTACACAATCCGCTGTTAACTGCTATATCTCGGGAGCGTCATGGAATAATTCAACCTTGGCGTTGATCATGACCGTTGGCGTACGAGTGCCACCTCGAACACGTATCGTTTTCCATACGGAGCAGTCTGATTTTGTAGTTTCCTCGGATGGTGTGCAGACGGATGATGTTAAAGTTGTGATCTCATCCAATGCTGCAGCTGGCCCAGTAAATGCTACTGTGGTACAAACCACCCAAGGAATCGGATCCTTCGGAAATACCACTGCTTTGCATGTGTCTCCAGCACAAGCGGCACCGGTGTCCTGCTACACGAGTAGTCGATGCTGCTCTACAGAACAATCGGAGCCAGCGTGCTGTATTGACCGAAAGCTGGGCCAAGAGCTGTTGCGGGGATCCAACATCACAATATCGTTTGTCCCGTCCATGCCTCTACGAACAGGAGACATAGTCATGTTCCGATTGTGTGGTTTCCGGCAGATGCAAGAGCAGTCTGGGCCTTTGCGCGTACCCCTCTTGCCAGGATCAAAATTTGATGGAAGCTGGGACCAAGACAAGCAGCAGCTAGATATAAGAGCAACAGTGGACATTGAGCCAGGAACGTTTGTGATGTTGACCATCCCAGCCGGTTCTGGACTTTTGCCGCCTCCTGCTGGTATCTGGGAGAAAAATGGGACTTCGAATGAGAATCGAGAATGCCTGCAAGTGGGATCGAATGCCTTGAGAGGGCCGGTGCCCTTCAGAAGGGTTCACACACTTCTTCAGCCATTTGGAGCATTCTGGAACACGTCGCTCGAGTTTGGAAATCCAGTTCCCGGCATGACTTCATCTGTGATGCTTCGAATGACGGTAATGATGCCCTTATCTCCTGGGGATGAGTTATTTGTGCATATGCCCGGCTTTTCTGGAGCAACAATCTCTTGCGAAGTTACGATAGCCACGCCTGATGACGATGCATTTAGTAACGCACGTTGGAGTGGGACCGAAAATCTTGTCAGCATTATCGTTGTCAAAGAGATGCCTGTAGGAACACGTGCGAGCGTCTTCATCCCATCTACATCATCGATCACTCTTCCACCTGCTGGTATTGATTCTGAAACATCCGTGTATATTTCCGCGGACTCCGCTAGCGGACCAGTCAAGCTTACAAAGATTGTGACGATGCCCGGCATTGGATATTCAGGTTATTGCTTGACCTCAGAGCTTAGCTATGGCTTTGATCCCAAAGTTAAAATTGACGTACCCATTCGCTTCAAGTTCTCCTACAATGCATCACTATACTCTGGTGATACAATTCAGCTTCATCTCCCTGATTTTGAGGCCGCTAGTGCGTCCTTTTCTGTGTCTAGCAGCATCATGCAATGGGACATTAATTGTCAAACAGACTTTTTCGGCCGAGGAGACTGTGAGTTGAAAGAATACTTTTATCCGGTCATCAGAGAAGCAAGTTGGAATGTTTCCACTTCACTCTTAGTCTTGTCAGTTCGGAGCGACATTCGATATGGTACGACTGTTTTGGTGGAAGTAGGCAAGTCTCAGGGCTTCAAAGTTCCACGGACAGGATTAGCGCCTAATTCAAATATTCTGCGAGTAAAGGTCAACGCAAGTGCAGGATCACAAGCATGGATGCCTATCATGATGTCAGCCGGCGTTGGCGCATTTGCTGATGTTCAACTCAGTTTTTACCCACCAAAAGCCGACACAACGACGGATATTGTTCTGCACTTGACTAACATGATGCAAATGCTGCCAAATGCCGGCAACCTGGCGTTACCAGCGGACACAATCACGCTCTCGCTCCCGGAATTCCAAGGGATGAGTACATGCATATCGAGCAATCCCACACAAGATTTCCCGTTCGAAAAAGTATGCTGGAGTTTTGAGGATAAGACATTTGTGATGCACGTGGGCAGAATGATACCGAGGATGTCCTTCTTAGAAATAAGACTATCCACTGACTTTGGGGTCCGCCTACCGCGGGGAGGGCTCCTCAAAAACGAGAAGGCTTTGATGATATCCGCTAGAGCTAGGTTCGGAAACGTCTCAGACACGTCAATCCGTAACTCCCCGGCCATTGGTTTTGTAACCGATTCGAGCCTGACATTCGATCCGCTCTTTGCTGGCAAGGAAACGTTCCTCGGAGTCAGATTCACATTGGGCATGGACGTCGACGAAGGAGAAACCTTTACCCTTCATCTACCCGGATTTTTCACTAGCTCGACTACTACGTTGAAGACGAGTTTAACTGTATATTCGAGAGTTGATCAAGGCACATGGTATCCCGAGTCGGAGACCTTGGTCATGTCACCTTTTGTGTCCCTATCAAAAGGCGATGAGGTATACGAAATTTTCCGCACGCCCATCAATCTACCCCATGATGGGATTCTATGGTATTCTTCTGAGCTCAAATTATCATCGTCCGCACAAGCGGGTCTGATTCCACCGACAACGATTCCCACGTTTCCCCCTGTTGGGAGTTTCCGGTATGCCGAGTTGCGGGTGATGCCACCTCATTTAGGAGAAAATGTCGCAATAACTTTGATATTCCAACCACGGCAGATCATCGAAAAAGGCACCACTGTTGAGGTTACTCTTGGGGGCTTCTCTGGGCCGAGCTGGGCCGGGCCAGAGTACGGGGGCAGTGGCACGTTTCTGAGGCCCCTTGCTGGAAGTCATCCTGCCTTTACAAAAGTGAGCTGGGTGGAAAAGGTTACTCTAAACGGTGTTGAAGAGTATCAACATTTGCTTACGCTGTTTGTCAATACGACTGTAAACGAAAATGAGATCGTGACAGTGAGCCTAGGCGAAGATGCCAACATCAAACTGCCCGAGCAGGGTATTCTACCGAATTCTGACGCTTTGACCATAGCGTCAGCCCAGCAGTATGGAACTGTTAGAGCTACAAGGCTGTGGCGGTCTCCAGGCATCCAAAACAAAAATGCTGGTAAAATCTCACATTCTATCTTGACATATCAAGGTGACGGGGGCCCACGTGCAAATGTAGACATAGACCTCGAGCTTAGATTCAAAGCGACAGTCACGATTTTCCCTGGAGATTTAATTTTCATATTCCTCCCAAAATTTACGTGCGCTAGAACGTCAGCAACTGCTCAACTATCGCATCCGGAGCCAAGATCTGAAGGTCTTGCGCCTACCATTTCAAAAACTCAGGCTACATGGGACCCCGAAGATGAAGTGCTTGTCGTTGCGGTCAATTTTGAGTTACCAGGATCGATTGAGGCGACTGTTTTCATCCCAAGAGCAGAAGGCCTCAGGTTGCCTCTGGATGGTGTCAATCAAGATCAAGCTGACCTGAAAATGCTCGTACACGCAGATGCCGGAAATGTGCAAACGGTATCCATCGTGTCGTCCCCAGCCATCGGTTCTGTCTCCAGCAGCAGTTCCCTGTCATTTTCTCCCGCACAGGCAGGGAAGCCTACAAATATGACTTTGAACTTTGCCACCCATATGCGCCTACAGCGGTTTGAAAAGGTTCATCTGACTCTGCCTTTTTTCACAAGAGAGAAACCGGGAGAGATTGAGTTTGAAGTCGAAGATGATACCAGTTCATTTCTTATCGCAACATGGGATCCTTTGACGACAAGCGTCGTCTTACAGTGTAACAAGACGCTCGAGGAGAATGTGCCCATCTCGATATCGCTGTCTGGATTCACAGTACCCTTCGTGGGTGTCCGACGCAATCAGCCAGATATCACTCTCAGTGTCGATGCATCAGACGGAGTCATGCTCCCTACTACATTAATAAAAACTCAAGGAATAGGATCGATGGCCGCATCAACCACACTTGAATTTGTTCCCGCGCTTTCCAATATCGACCTCGACATCACCTTTTTCTTTGTCCCAGAAATGGACTTGACGCCGGGAGACATCATCGTTCTCTATCTGCCCGAATTCTATCGAAGCAGCATCTTGAACCGGGGACTAGTCTACGAATGCTCAAACTTCACGACTGACATGCATGGGGTCGCCCACTGCTCTGGAGAGTACGCCTGTATCTCAGATCTGTGCGAGGAGCCCCTGCAGTATACATCGTCTCCAACTGAGGCACTGCACGCAATGCGGTGGCGGGAGCAATCATCGGTGGTACGCGCAGTTGAGGTTGAATTCAATCACACCATCAATGACACCGTAACAGACCACAGAGCAGGAGCAACATATGTTACTAGGTATGGGAAGAATGGCACCAGATATGAGCTTCGTAACATCTCTTTTCTAGATCCTTTTCACGAGTTGGAGATTCTTGTGGTGCAACCAGTGCTCCGAGGCAACAGTACGCGGATTTCTGTCTTAAAAGAGTCGCATCTGAGGGCCCCCACACAGGGTCTATCGATGAATAATCCTAATGTTACGGTACGAGCAATTTGTAGAGAGGGTGACATGCCAGCTTCCAGCGTGGTGAGGACGGGCGAAATTGGATCATTCCAAGTCGCGGCACTCGTATTCTCCTTTCCGCAGGCCCTTCGAGTGACGGGCATTAACTTTTCTTTTTCGACAACGATTGTCATGGAAATTAACGACACACTCGCCCTCAAATTGCCCCGATTCACCCAAGACATGTCTGGTCCTGCTTCTTTTGACGTCTCGGTTCATGTCCAGCTTCCAGAAGAGACGGAACCGATCGAGAATGCTGATCTCCTCAGCACAGGGAGATGGATAGCAGATCAGGAAACCCTAAAAATCACCATTGGAGGACAAATACCGCGGAAAACTTTGTGCCAGTTTGTGATCACTCCTTCTGTGCAACTTCGCCTTCCAAACGGTGTTCAAAAGAACTCAAAAGATCTTCACATTATGCTGGATTCGGTGAATGGTCAAATTCTTCCAACATCCATATATTCATCATCGGCGGTTGGCGCTTTCCAACACAGTCGATTGTCTTTCCACCCGGAGGCGCATGCTGGTGAAGAGTCAGAAGTAAGCATAGAGTTCATACTGTTTATGCAAGTGGAAGCAGGGGATTTGATTCACGTGCACATGCCAGGTTTTGTGGTCAGCAACCTGACCAGTCCTGTATTCGAAATCCAAGTTGCCTTGAGTGGCAATTACACTTTGCCATGGACCGCACGTTGGTTCCAAAACAACCATACCATCACCTGTGATGTACGTGTTACAGTGGCACGGAATCAACGGATCCAGATGAAGGTGTTGCAGAGTGTCGGATTCATCATTCCGGCTCAGGGAATCCCACATAAATCGCAGATCCCGCTTCATGATCCCGAAAGTACTTTCAGCGCCAAAGCCGACGCGAAGGCCGGTGACATTCTGCTCTATACCCCATTTCAGTACATTGATCCTGTGGGCTCTTTCTTCCCTGTCAACGGCGGTTTCTTTTCGTTTGCGCCGTCCAATTCACCAAGTGGGCCGTCAATATCTTTTTCTCCGCCGAAGGCACCTACGAGCCGAGCTCCGTTTCCGTCACAAATTGATATTACGTTTTATCTGCAGATGCCTCTACGTCCAAATGAAATGATTGAGCTGACTTGTCTCAACTTCCAGGGCGCATCAAAACCTGAGATAACGCTTTTAGGAAATTCTAACTCTTTTTTCTCTGGCTCGTGGCAGTACCTTGGGTATGGCCAAGTTGTAGACGAGTATTTGCTGATGGGTCATAGCGCTGCGGACCGTATACGGTTAGGCACCAGTACTGTTGGCATTCTTCGGTTGAAGGCATCAGCATACGTGCCTGCGGACGTGCATATTGCAGTCACCGTGCCATCATCAGCTGGAATCATGTTACCGAACGCAGGGATACCCAGGAATAGAATCTGGATTCAAACCCGCGCGTTGGCCGGCCCGGTGTCTGCCACTCCTGTGCTGTATGTGCCAGTTGGATCCTTCATGACAACATCGAGACTTGAGTATCTCAACAAAAGAGCGGGCGAGATAACAGACATCGTCTTTCGATTTACAGCATCTATGATCATTCTGAAGGATGAATATATCGTCATCACACTTCCCTTCTGGACAGCCCCCGGTCGGGACTTTGAGATTTCATCAACACCGCCTAGCTTTTTTGAAAATCAAGCCTCTTGGACCTCAGAAACCTATCAACTGGAATTCACAGCGAGCAATACTATACCTGCAAACCTGGTTGTGCAGCTAACGGTGCCTAAGATTAAATCTCAGCTTATGCTGCCTCTAGAAGGGACTAAAGAAAACGACGTTTCATACACTGTTTCGTGCTCAGCGACCGAGGGTATTGTGGCAAATACGCCGATATGGAGTTCGCCTGCTGTTGGATCGTTTTACGGGTTGACAAAGTTGGACTTGTATCCATTGAGGGCAGGTGCAATCGCTGCCCTGACATTCTCCTTTGCAACTAAGATGACAATTTTACCAAATGAGATACTCAAGTTGCGTCTCCCTGACTTCACTATGCCGAATATCCCTCTCGTCGATTTCCTCAGTTCTGCTCCGCAATATGCAATATCAAATGCATTTTGGGATCGGCAAGCTGAAATGCTGATGTTTACCATAGCAGATCAGCTTGCTGCTGACGTGCAGGTGACCATTTTCCTCCAATCTGAAAGCGGTTTGAGAATTCCATCAAAAGGTGTCCGGTCAAATGAACATTCGAGAGTACAATTGGGAGAGAATTTTGATGCGATGAGCCTTTGTCCAGATTTTAGTACGTTTCCATATTGTAGATCGTGTGATCGAAACGATCTCTCATCCTTGCAGCTTCCCGAGGTCAGCATCAACAGCCGCTGGGGACCAGTTCTTCCGACTCGTGTGCACAGGACGCCGGCAATCGGGGCATTTGTGAAAGACAGGATTTATTTGTTTCCAGCAAAGGCTGGCTTGGCAGTAACACTTGAGATCTCCTTCATTCCGTCGATGACGCTGAGTCGCAACTCGACGGTCATTTTGAGTTTGCCCAAGTTCCGTGGTGCTGCAACGCAAGGCATGGTAAATGCGAGCATTTTTGATCGCTTTTCTTGGGATCCAACAACAGAATTGCTGGTTCTCACCGTGGGTAGCTCTTGCGTTCAACGTGGCGAAAGTGTAAAGGCCATATTGCCTGCGTCCATCGGTATCAGGATCGGTATCGGTGGTATCAAGGAGCCTCCGACCTTCTATACCAACAACCAGGATGGACCGATACCCCAAACGATATTCACTGAGTATCAGAAAATTGGGAGTTTCAGTCACGGAAACGTCAGATATGAGCCACCAAAAGTGAACTCCATTGTCGCCATAGTTGCACAATTCATTCCAACAATGGACCTCTGGCTTGGTGATGAAATTTCGCTGACACTCACTTCTGTAGAATTTGAGGGCGGGCAGAGCTGCGGAATCCCGGTGCATGTGCAAGGTTTTGGAAAATCTTCTTCCATTTCATTTGACAGTTGGTCAGCGGACTGGACGGGCCCCTTTGGCTCTGATTGTGCCTCAAGAAAACGAAATTCCTCAACTGAGTTGCCGAAAACTCTGATTGTTACCATCAATAGCAAGAATATTTCTGCTGGGACGCCTGTTGAAATAACGATTTCTAATTCGTCTCTTCTGAAAATCATGGCGTCAGGAACAACAGAGAATGATCCCGGAGTGTTCCTCTCGACAAAGGTTCCACAAGGCTCAGTGATATCTGAATATCCATACATAATCCCGATCTCGGAACAAATCCGGCAATATGCCAACATGAGGGCATCTTCAATCGCCTTTGGAAATCCCCGCTGGAACAGCTCGTCATCAGTGATCTTTTCCTTTCGCTTTGATGTAGTCACCTCTATTGGGGATCGTATTTTCGTGTATCTACCCAAATTCAACGGTGGCCCTGTGCGATATCAGATACAGCCTAACAATTATCTATCAACTTGTTTCCTCCCAGATTGTTCAGGCATGGAGTGCAGCTTGTCAGGACAAGCAGTTGCGAAGGGCGGTTCTACAAATCTTAGTAATATATCTGCGTCGGCGCTAAGGGACCCTTGTGGTTGTTATTGCGTGGCCGATCGTGATATTTTGCTTTCTGATGTCACCTCGCACTCGTTTGAAATTGCACGTGAGGGCACAAATCTGTGGGAGATCACAAATCTGAGCGCCTCATTGATTGATACCTTCTCAGTCGAATGGAGAAACGATGAGGGCTTGCTCATGCTGACAAGCAAAGTCTATCTCCCAACAAATTACACTACTGTTGTCAACATTCCCGAATCCTACAATTTCATCCTTCCCGTGGAAGGTGTCACGTCGAACAGTCTGATTAAAATAGAAGCGCAATTAGTTGCCGGCCTTCTCGACCCAAAGCAACTTCAAGCTTTTCAGCCTGTTGGCAGACTCAGGAACACTCGCTTATCCTTTGACAATGCAGCCGCTCCCAACTCTATTTCGTCTCTGCCTTGCAAGATCGTCGTGTCCTTTGAACTTGGCTTCAAAATGCTCCCGGGTGACCTCTTGATGATAAATCTACCGGGATTCAAGGGTTCGTCCGGTTCTCTGGACATCAAATCGTCGCCCATGGGTGCCTATAAGCTCGGAAGTTGGGAGGTAAATCAGCTTTCTTGCCTCTGCTGGTCAAGGCGAGATACTGTTGACGGGATCTGACTGTTTTTTTGTGTGCATACACAGGCGTCTTCTTCTCATCCTCTCATTTTGACCTCGAATACAACATTGGCTTCGGAGACTTACGTCAATATCTATGTTGACACTGATGCCGGCATCCTGCTGCCTCCAGCGGGAGTGCAGTTGAACGAGAGAATGGGCATAGCATCCACTGCTAAAAACGGGCCCTTACCAATGGATCCACCTACCTACTTCGACTTCGTCGCGCCAATAGGATCATTTCAAGAGACATGTGAGATTGATTGTGTTGTAGGGCGTGCGCATAGCCTTGATTCTGAGTTCCTTGTGATCGCCACGTCACTCAAATGCTCTGTGCTGACATGAGGAGTGCAATAATGCTGTTCAGCACTACTATCCTTCGTGAATCCTCGAGCTGAAAGTGTCACAGCCATGCGCTTGCTTTTTGCTCCGACGTTCATGCTGCGGCCTGCGGAGACGGTAGTACTGGTGCTGCCCAGCAATGTCATTGGTGAGATGAAACATGTGATGCCAGGCAATCACTCATTCTCATTCATGGCTGACACTTTGATGATGCGTGGCTGTTTTTGACACGAAACGTCTCCCATTGCAGGTACACAGAAGACCCTCTCAATACAATCTACCATTGAGTGGTGGACAAAGGCCTATTCTCGTATCACGACTCTTGAATCCTGTCTTACGTTTTCGGGTTTTCAAGATTCCAATGATCATCAGAGTAACCGACAAAACGTCATTACCCTATTGCAAGCTCGATACGTTTCCATCGATGCAGAAACGCGCACTGATGCCGAGCTTGTCGCCAAGTGCGCTCTTCTGCAATTCACAGAACCCAACGACATTCGAAAATTGTCTGGCAAGGCCACTCCTGTCAGTATAGAGCCCGCTCACACTAGTTTCGAAGAATTCTATTCCATTTTCACTGCAGTCAACATGACTGGTTGCAGAGATGCGTGGTGCAGCAGCCAGTGTGCATCGGACTGCTTGGACTTGGGGGACATCAGCGAAGATGATACATACTGCATGTATAAGTGCTTCCTGAGATTTCCGCCGCAAACCAATTTTGAGGTATTTAAGACCATGATGGATGAACAGGACTTTAGACAGGCTTGCAATCACACGTGGTGCAGCAGTAGCTGTGCAGAAAACTGTGTGCTCAAGAACGATACGTATTGCATGTATCTATGCTTCAAGAAATCCACAGAAGGTAGGGATTGGTCGTGGGAAGATACGGATGGCTCATTGTCCGTCAACAGTACTCAAAAAGTTGTTGACGGCGATAAAAACTCTGGATGGGTTCTTGTGCTGCAGATTGCTGATAACATATCAGGCCCTTTTCAATACGACTCTGAGTTGTGGACCAATCACGAGACGTTGAACTCAGAATACACAACCATTAGGTCTGGTATAGATGTGAAGTTGCCATCCTACAACACCCAGCCATTATCTGCGGTGCGCGTATGTGTAGAATCTCTTGATCGATGCTACACTATTGAGGCACACGCCAATTCTTCTCGTGAGCTCTTTTCGGGTTCTTACCGCCGTAGAGACGACATAAATCAAAATTCGTTCGAGGCTGTGTTCGGAGCAGATCAATCGCGCGTTGCATTTGCAAGCAACCAAACACAGTGCATGCAGCGTCCGGGCTTTAACACCCAGTGCAAAGGAGGTAATAAAGCACGCTTCGGGTTCTGCGGCAATCTTCCCGCGCAGCCATGTCAGCCCAACGATAATGATGATGCTGATTTTTCAATCGGCATTGGTCTTTCCGGGCAGGCAAATGGCAGAGCAGCAGGATCTGAAGCGATGTCGACACAGATGGGGGCTGGCTATACCGACTACTTTGCTGACAATACTCCAGGCGCTCCTGGTTCCAGCTCCAAAAGCTTTCAGGCGTGGGTTTTTGTTCTCGCACGCGGATCTGATATTCAAAGCGAGATTTTTCCTCCTCCTGGGCCGTCTTACATACATGTCAATCGAGCGACATGTGCCCAATCTCATTGGATACAACTGGATCTTGGCAAAGACTTTTTAGTGGGACGCATTCATCGCTGGTTCTACTTTTCTGACCGTGCGTATTGCAACCAGAAAATCGAGCTATCGCAGACAGGAATCTTTGCTGGAGAAGAGCACGTCGCTTTTACGTGTGATACCTACGCACAGTGTGGCAATGAATCTGTACATGGCAGGGTTATTGATTTTGAGAGTGAGCAGGCACGATTTGTGCGGTACTACGTAAGTCGAAACAGTCTAGATGCAGGCGTGGGGCATTTTACTGAAATCGAAGTTTACGGCTGGTCAATTGGTTCAGACAGAGAATACAGCAAAATCTCCCAGGCAACGCTGGGAAATGACTCTATGCTAGTGTTCAACGTGTCGAAGACAATCTTTCCCGGAGAATCGGTAGAGGTTGTTATACCTTCTGCTTTCGGTTTGACAATTCCGGAAGACGGGATCAGGCACAATGCCAGCAACTTCGGATTAGCATCAAATGCTGCTCTGGGTCCTGTCACTCGATATCCATTGACCCCACTGACAATGACGATTGGAGTTGGATCATTTTCACGAAGCCAAAAACTAGAAGTTACGCCTCGGCGTGCAGGCACAGTTGCTACTTTTACATTATCATTCACACCAAAGATGAGGCTTCAGCCTCATGAAACTGTCTCATTCGTCCTACCACATGTCGCTGGACCCTCTTCTGATTTCTGCGTTGGACCGACCACGGGATTTTCATCAGTATTCGACCACGGGTCATGGTTTTTGGAACGACATGAGCTTGTCCTTACCGTTAGTCAAACTGCAAAGGTCGATGTGAACATTTTAGTTGTGATCCCGTCTTCAGTAGGTCTTTTTCTTCCATCTGCAGGCATCGGTATGAACACCGATCCTTTTTCTGTGTCAGCAAATGTGAGAGACGGGTCTATTCCAGTCTTGCCGCCCACGTACGTGGTGAACCGTCCAGCAATAGGGCTCCTGAGTGACACCCGGCTTTCCTTTGACGACGCATGCAGTGGGGAGAGAATCCCTGGCTTTGGCTTGTCCTTTCGGATAGGAATGGATATCTTGGTGGGCGAGCAAATCTTCCTAACAATTCCAGGGTTCGTGAATAGACATATTTTCACGTGCGTCCAATATGTGAATGCTTCCACTGAAATTAGTGATTGCTCAGCGGCAACCTGTGCTGGAGGCCTATGCCCTGGTACAAGTGTTGCGTTGACGGGAAATTCATCTCATTTCACGCAAGCAGAATGGATACATCCAGATGGTTTAGATGATACAGGCACGTATGCGTTCCATGATAAAGTTTTGAATCCAACGTCGTTGTCGTATGTCACTGCATGGATGTCTGTACACAATGCCTCGATGTACCATGTAACTTCTTGGCACACAGTGTACAACAGCTCGAAATCTTACGTCATCGAACTTGAGTCAAGAGATTACATGGCAGTCAATAGGACGGTACATTGTGAGGCTATCAACTGCTCATGCTCAGAAGATGGTGTGTCAAGTACCATCTCACCCTGGAGCAAAGATTGCGGGTGTGCGTGCAGGGCGGTAATAGCTGAATGCAGCGCAAGCAACTGCAGCTGCTCGACCACCGACACATCAAATGGCGTCGTGGCCCAGGCAGTCACGCACAGTCCAATAGGCAAGTCATGTGGATGTAGGTGCGTCAAAATCATGAAGCCCTTTACCAACAGCGTTCTGATGTTAGAGGCCACATCCAATGCGCTGGCGGGCAGCACCTTCTCTCTCCGAGTCCACGTTAGCCCTGAATTTGTGCTCCCGGACCGATTGGTCGACGTGGACATCGATGGTATTACTCTTCAGTGTAATGCGCGACAAGGTCCAGTGCTGCCAACCCGAATGGATTCGGTGCTTGGGCTTGGCAAGTTCAAGACGCCTCCAACGTTTGAAATTACATCGCGTTCACCCGAGTCCCTGACCACCGTGATTATGTCCTTTGAATTGAGCAAGACATTACAGCCGTTGTCGACAATTGAGTTTGTCCTGCCGGGTTTTAAGCACCTGACTGTCAATGCTTCTTCAACACCAAGGATAGCAATCGAAGGGTCAGATGCTATGCGTTTTGGATACTTCCCAGTACTGCCGTGCAACGTGATTCATCCCACAGTTTTCGTGGGATGTGACTGGTCGCCTACCGCTGTGGAAATGAACACACCAGGGTTGTGCTATTCCGTTCGTTGCCCACGTGGATGCAATCTCGATGATAACGTCTCGACGTCCGTGTATGGGCAGTGCAGCAGTCAAAATGACGTGTTTTTTGAGGGCCAGCGCTTTATCGAGACAGGGTATGAGCCATTTTCTTCGTCGATCTGCAGCGCTGGTATTTTTGCTGGAGTGATTGGTACTGATGGCGGTACCCTTGTTTTCACTCGGATTCATCCTGCAAATTCAGAACAGTGTGCTGGGGTCCGGAATGGTGTGCGCTCTGGGAGCATTTCTGGGGCTTTGGCCCGCGTTGAATCTGCTTTTCAAGTCTATCCTCGCCCGTTTTACCGTTCCATAGACTGGAATGAAAATCTAGAAGTACTCTCGATGCCAGTCGGCAAATCAGAACTTGCTGGTGGCCGCAAAATTGCTGTGAGCATCCCAGATTTTGTTGTTCCGCGTCATGGCATCAGGTTGAATTCAGCAACGGCTTCTATTCTTGAGCCACCTCTGGGCGAACAGCAAGTCGAAAGTCTTGGAGGTGGGTTCCTGACACTTCCACCTAGACTGTCGGCAAATAATGCGCTCATAAGCGAAGCCATTGAAAATCAAGGCGCATGCAAGAGGGAGAGTACAAGGCTTTTGGATGCCCAGCAAATGGGTTCGATTGGAAAGACAGGCACTCTGATGTTTTCCCCTCGATTTCCTGGAGCAACAACCAACGTGACAATCGAATTTACGCTAGGGATGGATATTGGTGCAAATGAGTTTTTCCTTGTGCGGTTGCCAGACTTCGGCTCCAAACCCTTTTCTGATACTCCGTGGTTGAGTGGGAAGTCAGCACACCAGCTTCGAGTTTCATGGTCAAATGATGGCTACATCCTGAATTGTACTGTGCGATCTGGTGCCCTTTTGCCCGCGCGCGAACATGTTTCTGTGACAATTTTGAGACGCGCTGCGCTTCGGATTCCTCCCGCTGGCATTACAGACAGTGATAGTTCCCGCTACACTATTGAGTTCCACACCCATTCACCGTTGCCGCCGCAACGTTTCTCCATGTTCGATAAAATTGGCTCGTTCACCGACTCTCCTCGACTGAGTTTTAGTGCAGACTCCAAGGCTGGCACTGCCACGGAAATATTTGCCTCGTTCGTTCCCGAAATGCCCATTGAAGCCGACGAGGATGTTACCTTCACAATGCCAAACTTTCAAGGGCCTGCTGGCCCCATAGATTGCACAAGCGTTCCTGCTGGGGTTTTCACAATAGCGGCATGGGACCCTGCATTGTTCTCGCTTCGAATGATTGCACTTGAGCGCATACATGCTGCAACCTATGTCAGTGTGAGTCTTGCTGCAAGGATTGCTATTCCATTAGACGGAGTCCGCCTGAATCAGCCCGATTTCTTGATCGCTACCAAAGCTAGGGCAGGCCCTTTAACGAGGCAACCTGTCCCAAACGTTGCACCCGTCGGCTCGTTTTTGGAAAGGGAAGTGTCCTTTGATCCAGCCGCAGCCAGTGAAATAGTAGATATAAGCTTAATGATGGTCACAGCCATGAAAATTCTCGCCAACGAGACCATCAAGGTAGTACTACCAGGTTTTGGCGGTGAGAGTGTGAAGTCTTTCCATGCTCTTTCGATACCGCAAGGTGCCATCGACGAGGCTTCTTGGCATCTTCCTACTTACACCCTCACACTTACGGTCAAGCAGAATTTGTGCACTGATAATGCCATTTATGCGGGACAACTGACAAAGGTTGTGATTCCATCCTCTGTCGGGATCTCATTGCCTGAAAATGGTGTGAGACTGAAAAATAGCATCACTATTTCTACCAACGCAACCTCGGGAAACGTTGTGCCCACATCTATCAAAAATGTGCAGCCTATCGGCTCGTTCTTGGTCAAGAATGGATATGAGCGAGGCGGTCCCTCAATTGAATTCACCAATGAGCAAACAGAGCCTACCTCATTCACTGTATCCTTTAGGCCACAGATGCACTTGCTGCCCGGAGAAGCGATCACATTGTATTTGCCAGAATTTCGCTCAACGTTAGCGGGGAATCTCTCTGTGGATTTCACGGCCTCTCCCACGGGCTCTGTGTCAAGAGCCATCTTCAATCAAACCCTTCGTACGCTTGATTTGATCATTGGTCAAGTAGTGCCTCCAGACGAATATTTTGTGGTGACAGTTCTCAAATCATCCCAGATTTTTATGCGTCATGATGGCGTCAGGTGGAACCAGTCTGGGTTTGCTCTGTCAAGCAAAGCTGCAGATGGTCCAGTGCTGCCAATAGATATTCCCAAGACAAATGCTGTTGGCACCATATTTGGGACTGGTATTGGAAATGACACACCCTTCCTCGAGTATGAGCCTCGCGTGGCTGGAGAGCCAGCAGCTCTCTTCTTGCACTTTGTTTGCAGCATGATGGTTGGTGTCAATGAAACGTTTGTAATCTACCTCCCCAATTTCACCACTGAAGCGGGAAGCTTTGCAGAGGTTCGGATAGATCTTGAGCAACCTTTCAGAAGCGCTATATGGTATGGTAAGACTTCAACGCTCGAATTGACTCCACGAGACAGCATCGAGCCCAGAACGGCTCTGCATGTTATGATCCCGTCCTCAGCAGGCATTAGACTCCCCTCTCAAGGGATGCGTACGACTCATCGACTCACAATTGAAATTGACGCGCAAGCAGGCAAGCGTAAGCCCATTCGTATGTATTCTGCCAAACTGGGAAGTTTTGCGCCAGGACTGCTTCTTCGATATCGCTCTGTCGTTCACCAATACACCGGTTTGAAGATGGGGAAGAGGAGCGAGCCTACCGAATTGGATCTCACATTCAGTCCTACTATGAATATTCTGCCAATGGAGCGAGTGATTGTGAATTTAGACCTGTTTATTGGTGCTCAGAATCATGACATTGTTGTCGTGAGTGACCCTGTCGGAAGCTTCAGGAACGCGTCTTGGATGGGCACAGAGTATAAGCTTGTGCTGACTGCTTTGAATGGAGCGAGTGCGCACACACTTGTTCGCATAATAGTGCCATCGACATTTAATATTCGACTGCCTATAGACGGAGTCAAGGCAAATCAAACATCTCTCTGGATATCAACTGATGCCGCTGATGGTCCTGTGTGGGCCCCGGGCTTCTACGCACCAGCTTCGGGTGGGTTGGAAGGGTATACTCGATCGACTGTCATTACTCAGTCTGATTCTGTAGGGTCCTTCAGAAAACCCCGGATCGCCTGGAATCCACCGATATCTGGAGCATATACAGGCATTCTGCTTCAATTTGTGCCGAAGATGCAACTGAACACGAGGGACATAATAACTCTTTTTCTGCCCAGTCTGGGCGGCTTCGACTCTATTGTCCAGGGCTTCATCGCTTCAAACTTTATAAGGAGACCTATAGCTGGTTCGTGGTCTACTAGCACGCACATGCTCACACTGACTATGAGCTCAATAGTCGGGGCTGACACGGACGTTGCAATTGTGGTGCCTTCGACATCTGGTATCCGCATCCCAAGACTTGGAATAATCCTCAATGACCCACGGTTCTTGATATTCTCTGACGCAATTGACGGCATAATTCCGCCAACAGTTTTGGGAGGGGGAGTTGAGCCAGTTGGTTCTATCCTCTATTCATCCCTCGAGTTCGAGCCACGCAGGGCAAACACGCCGACGACCATTACCTTGCAATTGGAACTAGAGGTTGCGCTTGGACATGGTGATATGCTTTCGCTTTCTCTTAAATCATTTCACTCGCCTCTTGAGGATCGGCAAAGCATTACTGTGATCTCCGATCCTGCTGGCTTGTTTGATGTCGTGTGGGCAGTTGCTGATAAGCAGACAATAGTCAACCTCCGTAAAACCAAAGGGAACATTGCAAGCAAGCAGCGTTTCACGTTGATATTCCCGCGCTCGTGTGGTATTTACACTCCTGTAAATGGGACTACCAAGAACAATGAATTGTTTGAGATTGCAGTCCAGTCTTTATCCGGATCTATTGCATTTACACCCATCTTCTATAGCCCCGCGATAGGTGCATTCCTGTGGACGTCTCTGGAGTTTTCTCCCCGCAAAGCCAACGAAGAGAGCAACATCAGCATACAAATCGTCCCGTCCATGCATCTGACGGAGGACGACGAAATCGTAGTGCGCTTGCCTGGTTTCTGGGGTTCTAGCTGTTCAGTAGCCGTTCATTCATCACCTTCCGTCATCGCTACAGGGACGTGGAATCTTGCGAAAGGTGAGGCAGCATTCAATGTGGCACGGCGTTCGGATGCCGGCCAGCTTATTGTTATCAACTTCCCAAAAACAGAATCCTGCGCAATCCGGATCCCTGCAGGAGGCATCAGTGTCCTGAAAAAGGAGCAGCGACAATTTGTAATCAGCTCGAACGCTACGAGTGGACCAGTGTTGAAGTCGCCAACGGAGCTGGAGACGCAGATAATGCATGTGCAGCACGTCTTCGCCCTGACGGGGGCATCTCAACTAACCTTCTTGCCGAATGTTGCCGGAGTGTCGTCCACGCTGAAATTTGAATTTGAACCTGCGATGAATCTCTCGCGCGGAGCTGAGGTAGCGCTCTTGCTCTCAGGCTTCGGGTCCAAACCGTTTTCAATTTCGAATATTGTGTCCGTACCTGCAGGCATCTTTTCACGTGCGCTGTGGGATTCACCTCATAAAACACGCCAGCTTGTGCTCAAGACTGCCTTGGATATCCAGCGGTTCACCAAAATTACAGTGTGGATCCCCAAAACGTCCGGGCTGACATTGCCAACACAGGGCATGAGGCCAGAGGAGAACATACTTGTTACGATAGTCGATTCCGTAGGCTCTATGTTGCCGACGCGTGTTCAGACTGTCGCGACCATTCCGCGGTCAGCAAAAAGTGCTCGCAGGTTGAATGGATTCGAAGCTCTTTTTCTGCAGCCTCCTTCTCTGTCCTTCGGTACAGCATTGGCAGGCGCAACTTCAGGGATGGCCTTGGAGGGTCGTCTTTTAGGAAAGGACTTTTCTCATCTGACAGACATCATGATCCATATTGAGCTTCCAGGATTCACAGGACCAGAATCCCTCCTTTTTACCGTGCACGGCTCTTTAGGAGATGATGCTGGAAACATGGTAAACGGAAATTGGTCCCACAGCACATCTTGCGTCCGCGTGTGTAACGAAACCGCGTTTGCGACCACCAATTCTTCAAATTCCAGCGTTGGGATCTTCAATCTTGACAATGGCTCGTGCCCGCTCTTGGTCGGCATTCACGGCATTTCGTGCGAGTTGAGATGCACGACGGCAACATGGCTTGAGCTCACGTTCAACAACTTTTCACAGGTCACCAGCGGCCAATCTATGGTCATTCACATACCCAACACCACTGGAATTCATTTGCCGCAGGAAGGCATAGAGGCTGGACGCTCAGATTACGTAGCATCTTTCACAAGCTCAGGCAAATCAAGCGCACGGAAGCTTCTTGTATCTGTGATTTTGAACATTCAGCCCGTTGGTTTTGTCGCATCGACACCAGCATTGGAGTACTACCCGAAACGCTCATCATCCGTCATCACTCTGGTGTTTTCATTCACACTGGCCTTCAAGCTGACAGAATTCGAAAGCATCTTTTTGGAGCTTCCTGAGTTCGCCGGAGGCAACTTCTTAGATTTTGAAGTGTCAATGAATAGCTCAAGTCCTGCACAATTCAAAGCACACTGGACAACTGAAGGTGAATCTGCACACATGCTCACGTTCACGCTCTCCGAAGGCCAGCAAATCGGCGCATGCCAAAAAGTGACGCTCACGCTTTCGTCTGCAGCTGGTCTCCGTCTTCCTCACAATGCTCTGAAAGCCAACGACACAAGGCTTCGGATGCATACGCACGGCCGATTCGGTGCGTTGGATTCGCATGCAATTGCCTCACCGGCGGTTGGATCCTTTGAGGGTCGAATGTCCCTGCGGCCCGCTCATCGCAGCCCATCCGCACGGACGACCCTCAATGTGACATTCACGCCGCAAACGGTCTTAGCCGTTGGAGAGGTTTTGTCAATACACCTGCCAAATTTCAACGGCGTTTCGTCCGATTGCTTTCCAGTCATTTCAGAACCGCTCGGAGTTGCCGTTCTCGCGAACTGGAGCGCCCTTGACAGCCTGCTCATGATCAAAGCCGAGCGACAGATTGAGCCGTTCCAGGTTGTGCAAGTGCAAGTTCCCTCGCAGAGCGGTATCTTTTTACCCACAAGTGGCTTAAGAGCCAATCAGTCAAATATAAGTATTTCAACCAATGCAGCAAGTGGGTTGATTGAGCGTCAGCCCGTAGAAGAAGTGCCTGAAATCGGCTGGTTTCTGGAGTCAGATATTTCCTTCTCTCAGCATGAAAGAAATGCGGCAGTAGAGATTACTCTACAATTTGCCGTTTCTCATTTGTTGTCTGTCAATGATACCATCTCTCTCTTCTTGCCGGGCTTTAGGGAGGAATATAATCCGATCGACATCACCACAAATGCGACCATAGAAGGTCTCAGTTCTTGGGACTCTGTCCATGGGGCCTTGCCTGCTTCTGCTCCGAATCGTCAATCCCGCATTTCGTTTGTGGTTTCTTCCTCTGGTGTATACACCCATCCCCTGAGCAAGAACGACGCGGGCCATTCTCGCTCGACACTGCCACTGAGCTATGAGTGCACGCCTTGTGTGACCAGTGTGATTTTTGATGGAGATGATCTAGCGGATGGCTACTACAAGTCAGTATGTGGGCTGGGAGCATCAGATCTGTGGCAGGGCTTGCACCGCCTTCTTTTATCCACACATCGGGGCATTGAAGGAGGACCCAGCCTGCGCAGGGCCATTGAAGAGGTGGATGGCATTGCTTCTTCGGACCAAGAGGAGCTGATGTTGAGACTGCTGTACACAGGCGAACAGGTGATCAAGAATTCCTCGTCAAAGTTATACGAATCCAAGTGGTCGCCCGCATTTGCTTGGCCGCAGGCTTTGGGGGTGGGATACCAGGAGGCTGCATGTAATGGTTTGCAGTGTAACAGTGGCCATGCGCTTACCGATTTGCATCACCAATTTCCGGCCGACTCCAAAATGGCTGAACTGCGTGCCAAACCACTTCACTACACGACCGGATCAGATGTTGACGTTTTCAAAACCAGCATGTTGTTTTCTGATTGTGATGAATCCTGTCACTCCGATCCACACGCACCTGAAGTTCGCTACTCTGCCGACTGGAGGCCCTTTGTCGATGCGTTTGAGCCTCCTGAAGATACACGAGGTGATCTTGCGCGTGCGCTGCTGTACATGGCCGTCAGATACGATGGAGATGATGGTTTAACGGATCTCGAACTCAAAGATTTCAAAGCTGACGAAAATCCAGAATGCTGTTTCCAGACTGATATTCTGCAAGGTTGTATAAGCCCCGTATGCTACATGGGACAGTTATCAACTCTCTTGCGTTGGCACGTCGAGGATCCTCCGACGCTTCTGGAGCGCGAGAGGAACGATCGTGTACAGCAAGTTCAAGGAAATCGAAACCCTTTCGTGGATTTTCCGCAGCTTTCCCGGCTTCTATGGGGCAACGAAACATATCTGTATCAAAAGCTGGGAAAACCGGGATTGCTCGAGACTCTGTCGGACTGCGGACGGGACAACTCCAGCATCGTGCATGGAGAGTGGGTAAAGGACGAAAGCAAATTGATGCTTACGGTGAATCGCAGAATCGAGAGGGCAACGGCGGTGCAGGTGACCATCCCTTCCAGCCTCGGCATTCGCCTTCCAACACAAGGAATTTTCGGTCGAAATATCTCGGCAGCTTCGATCCCGAGGGTTTCAGACCCTGTACATGGAGCAATGCATCTAAGCGTCGACTCCATGAATGCTCAAATCATGATGACGCCCGTTCTAAAATGCGAATCGGTCGGAGTTTTCAGATCCCAGCCGACCCTCGAGTTTTGGCCTGCAGCCTTTGCAGGGGAGGTGACGTCATTAAATTTCTCTGTGATAAGCGCTGTTAATCTTCTTGATGGTGACAGACTTATACTGCATCTTCCGGGATTTTCGGTTAGTCAAGACGATATCAAAGCTAGCCACGTCATTCCACTTGTCACAGGATACGTACTGAACTGCTCGGAACAGTGCAATATTTCTTGTGAGCTCAATGCGACCGCGCTCAATGAAAGCGGATGGAATGCAAACGACCTGCAATTTTTGTTGCAGCCGCCATATGACGACAGCCATTTTCTAAATGGCAACTTGACGTGCCGGAAAGAATGTTCAGATCACTGCGTGCAGATAGAGGTCCTCAGTCAATTTTTTTCAGGTGAATTCATCCAAGATCGTGTTGGAATTAGCATCATCATCACCATGAATTTGAACAGAGATGCCGAGGGCGCGGCCGTAAAGGGGATCTGGCCGGCAGATGAAGCAGTAAGCTTCCTGATTACTTCAACGGCAGGCATCCAACTCCCCAGATGGGGAGTTCCCAAAAAAGATCACAATATATCTCTCGATCTTATCAGAACCAATTGCTCACATTTGCTTGACGAAGACGAGCAGGCAAAGTGTTCGAGCAGCACTGGTGGCGGCGGATTTCCACTGTTTTCGTCAGTCCATGTAAAGTCAGCCGGGATTGGGTCATTCAAAGAAGTCTCTCTCGCATATTTGCCGTTGATCCCAGGAAAATCGGTTGAACTAATGATTGAACTGACCACAAAAATTGACCTGACGGTCGGAGATCATATTCTTCTACAGCTGCCTGGCTTCGGCGTAGCATCAGAGCACAAGAATGTGTATGAAACAAACACAGTCATTTTCACTACCTCAACAAGCCAGTTTTACGCCATCTGGTCAAAGCGATGTCCCAAGGACTCACTGATTCTGATGCTTCTGAGAGACATATCGAAACACTCACTTCTCAACATCATTGTCCCTGTCCGACTGGGTGTCATGCTCCCGTACGCTCATCTCCCAAAAAACCTGAATGCCCTCACCATTGCAGTCCAAGCGGAAGATGGTACCATGCTGCACAGACTAGGCTCTGTGGGAAACTCGCCAGGAATGATAACTCTGAACTGGAAAACGACAGAGATAAGCTTTGATCCATCAAGTGCCGGAAAGGCGACAAGTATTCGGTTCAGCTTCACCGCGTCAGATCTGTTGAAGCCTGGCGATGAAATTAGGGTCAGACTGCCGGGCTTCACGGGCCCAGAAAAGGATTGTTTTCCAACATTTGCTATGTATCCGTCAGATGCAATTACATCAGCAGCATGGAATGCGACAGACGAGATCTTGCTCTATAGGGTTAGCAACTATGTTGATGCGGGCGAGCGAGTCTGGGTGCTTATGGACATCGGCGCTGAAATCTCGTTGCCTGCATCTGGAGTGGTTGTCAATCAAAAGCTTTTGTCGTCCTCTCCACTCATGCCTCACGAACAACAAATTACTGTTAGTGCTACTACTAGTCATGGCAACATCCACCTGGCGCCGGTGTCCATCGTCTCGCCGGTGGGACAAATTAATCGATCGTCGTCTTTCGTTACTTTTGAGCCCATGCGTGCAGGTGAGGCCACAGAAATCACCATTTCTATAGTGGCTCTCATGGACTTTGACGTGGGTGATACAATCAGCCTTCATCTCCCCGGGTTCACCGCCAGAAAGTTTCAGCACAGCTCGGACCCTTTGCAATTGTGCATACTCACGCGCGGAGTAGCCTGCAACGCTAGCTTCGATTTGAAGTCTGTGATGCTGAGGATGACTGTTTGCAGCTTTGTTCCTGCCGGTTTGCCAGCAGTATCCATAATCCCGATGGCTTCCGGCATTGAGCTTCCGAGCACGTTTGATTCTTCAAGAAATGTAGATGAGGAAACTGATGTTGAAGATTATGTTGAGTCTAATCGTGGTGTGCGGGACATTTTGATGTCTACCAATGCAAAGGACGGAACAATTTCTGAAAAATTTGCAGCAACGCTTGCAGAGTTGTCTGCGATTGGAAAATTCCACCAGTCGTCTCTCAGTTTGGGACCTTTGACAGAGTGTAATGGTTTGCATGATGAAAATGCCCAGATGAGTCCAGACTCGACCACAGGAAAATGGAAGTGCATTAAATCCCTGCTGCTCAACTTTACACTGGACATGGACCTGAGCGATGGAGATGAAATAGCATTGAAACTCCCTGGGTTTACCTCAATAGGTGGGTTTACCTTAATAGGTGACGACGGCGTGTGCTCGCCCCCGAACGCTGGAGTATCCGAAAAGGAGGAGGAGGAGGAGGAGGAGGATTTATTCGTATTCAACGATAATACAGCCGAGCCCATCGAGACACAAGCAGAAAATTGCTTTGCAGTCGCTGTAACTCCAAACCTTACCATTTCAGATGCTGGAATCATCAACCAGGAGAACACAGTTATTTTTCGGGTGCTTGCTCCTATAATGAGAATGACACACATAGGTTTGCACTTGTCTACGGACTCTAGCAAGGCCAGCGGCCTAATTCCCCCATCTAATGCATCTAAAAACGGATGCTTGATTTGGCAACCGCCGCAATCCTTTACTCTTGCTGTCACGGGCAGACATTCACAAATCGCCCCTACGCCAGTGGGATATGCTGACGTGAATTCTGTTGGTTTCTTGTATTCCCCTACTGCTGAAATTGTAGCATCAAAGGACTGGGAGCGTTTCGGTCTCAAGCTTACATTTGCCCCCGCTCAACAGCTCAAGCTCGATGAGGTTATCACGTGGCATTTTCCTGGTATTCGCAGTAGGCGCTGGGGTCTTCGCGGAGTGATGGACGACAGCAAAAGATACTTGAAGAGAAACATCACCATCAGCCGAGGGCTTGCATGCCAAAATCTGCCGATCTCTGTTGTCAACTGCAGCAACTTTTCTGTGGGATCTCCCTGCTTGGATAAGGATACTTCAACAAGACAAGATCACTGGTACAATATGTCCACGAACGTCACAAGTAACCAGACTGTCGATGCCACTGAAACCTTCCGGTATATCAATAGTCTACGCAAGGATACCACATCTATGAACTGCTCACATCACTTATTTTTGCACTGAACTGAAAACCGAGTCCCTAACCAGTATCATGACTTCTTTTGAGCAGTCCCTTTCGCACAAATACGTCAACTGTCAGTGCAAATTCGTCATCCTTGAGCACAAATACGTCAAATGTCCCAACACCAGCATGTGCTCCAAATATGGTGCAGATAGAGGTTTTTTCATTTCCGTACAAATGTTTGCATAAAGTTGAGGCGTCCGCTTGTATATCTGTACAATATGATCATCTGTGTTCGAACGATAGTCTCACTATCGACCTGCCTCTTTCAGGTCTTTGAATATTTCCAGGAGTGGGAAGCCATCAACGGACTTGCAGTCGCTATCAACGTATCATCTGAAAACGAAACAGTCCCTGGAGTCCAGTTCAATTTTGAGATGTCCGAAAATTTATATTGTGCTTGCAACTCTACACAACCCTTCAAAGACTGTGGATTTAATTGTGAGCGATCCGGGCTTGTTATCGTAGCAGTAGTGTCCGCAGTGGACAATCTGCTGAAAAGCACAAAGGAGATCGAAGTGGTTCTTCCTGACTTCCGCGACGAGCTTGAAGAGCCCAGATTTATGTTTGAAGACCGTAACCCCCGTGGATTCTCCATTGCCTGGCAGACAGTAGAAGATCGAGTGGCTTCAGCTTTGTCCGGGAGAGGATTGCTGTTTATCTCTGTAACGGCTCCACTGGCTGTCAAGCCATTCACCTCTTTTGATTTTGTGAACATCCTTAGGTACTCACCAGCTATCGCCAACACAACCGCAAAAGTAGAGTTGATGTTCTCATCTCTGTTTGAACTTCAAGGGCATGAACCTATTACCTTAACACTTCCGGGCTTTGGAGGAGTGGAATCGAAAACCTTGGAATCTTTGGAGGGACATGATGGATCCTTATTTGGTGCTGCTTGGTACCCTGAACAGGGACATCTTGTGCTTTATCGGCATTGTGCAGGCACAACGATCTCAGCGCGTCAGCACATCCACTTAATTTTGCCAAGCGAATTGGGTATTCGGTTGCCATCAGCAGGCATTGACGCCAATAGTTCTACACTTACCATATCGTCACCTACTTCTCCTCCTAAGGTGAGTGTCGCATTCCACCTTGTTTTTGTCTTTGAGGTCTCAAATTCTGAAGACACACACTCGGCATCATGCAGGCAATCGCCCAATCTCCAGGCATCGGAGCCTTCTCGAACACGGAAATCAACTTCTTCCCTCCTGCAGCAGAGAACATTGCTCGGATTGTCCTTACGTTCACGCCCCACATGGTGTGTACAAGTCGGGAGCATACTTGTATACGTCTTCTGCTTCCTTGGCAATAGTTGAGCCACAGACATACGTAGAATTGATTGCTTCTTTGTGCGTTGTTTTTCAACAACAGGATATTCTCGCGGGATCCAAGATGTTGATGTTTCTTCCCGGATTTGGGGGTGAAAACAGGTCTTTAGCACAAAAGTCTGACACACAAACGGTTTGAGTTGCGGTCAAAACTTGGCTCGTGATCTCAACGCGGAGTTTGACATTCTGCACTAAATCTTCATATGTGCAAATAATTTACCCTTGGACTCGTGTGTAAACAGGGAATGGAAGACTCATCCGAGCGGCGAGTACAGGGTTTCCTGGGAGCAAATCCGCCGAACCAAGAAGACAATCAATTGCAAGACAGTCAAGTATTTTCCTGTGCCTGCTCGATGCTCAAAAAAAAGCCTCGCCGTTGACGTTGAAAACTCTGCCGAATCAGAGACAATTTCAGTCATGGACGTGGTATCGATTCAGTTTGCTACCACTTATTCCGCATTTAAGGAGGTGACGTTTGAAGTGCATCAAAACTTCAGCATTTCTCTTCCCGCTTATGGCAATCCAGTGAATAACAAGAACCTACAAATTTCATGCGACACTCCAAATCGACCGGTGCTAATTCCGTTTCCTATCGAGCTTTCTCCAGGAATCATGAAAACCGGAGTCATTGCTTATTTTGAAATGTCATTTAGTCATTCAAACGCCCCTCCCATGGCGGGCCATGCGAGTGAAATCACCATTCGTTTCAAGGCAGAGATGACACTCACACAAGGAGATGAAATTTCCTTTTCTCTGCCAGAGTTCAGGCTGGATGGTAGTAAGCCCTTGTCCTTCACCGCCAATGTTGCAGCGTTTTCTCCCTCTGCGTCCTGGATTCCTGCTACCCAATTACTTCTTGTTCGGGTCGTACAAACACTACGCGGATCGACACCAACAGTCATGACAGTCTCGGGAATTCGTCTCCCCATCAATGGCATAATACTCAGCCAGAACACTATTACCTTGTCGGTCGACGCAGCGTCAGGCCCCGTCAACTCGCAACCAGTCACATACTGTCCCGCAGTCTATCGGGTAGGATCCATGGAAACTGCTCGTCTGTCCTTTGACAGCAAGGTGACCCGGTGTACCCAGAAGTTTGGCGGGTTTGACTATCCTGGGTTTGAGTCAGATCGGCAACTCGAGCTGCCACAAGTGAGCTGTGAGGAGACTATGCAAGGCACAGGCCGTGTCGGCACCAACACTACAATCAAGTTTGACTTTGTTCCACGGATGCAGCTGTTTGCCTCTGACACGATTTCGCTTCACCTCACTGGTTTTACAGGCAGCAAGGCAGCAATGAATGGAACAAACGACACCGTTATGAACCTCACTGTCACCAGCACTCCTGCTGGACTCATTACAAATGCTACCTGGACAAGAGCCACACATACCCTGACCTTCACAATTGAAAAATTCTTGGAGGCGTCTATCAAGGCGTCAGTTGGGATTGACAGTATTTACGGGATCAAGCTGCCCATTGCCGGTTTGGAGATGAATGATGCATCGCTTTCAATCTCTAGTACTGCTGGAGCTGGTCCTTTTGCTTTCGCACAGACCATAACGTGCGACGCTGTTGGTACCTTTACGCTAGTCGAAGCAGAGGAGGAGGCAGCGCCAGATTATTTTGCCAGATTCAAGGAGGCATTTCGCACGGCGTCCATTGGGGTTAACAACATGCAACAACAAATATCTCCTCATCTCTCTTTCCCCGGAGGCAGAGGAGGCGAAGTTTCAGCTGTTGTCTTTTCATTTACCACTCATTATCCCATGGGGGAGCTGGAGGTGATTCAATTGCATTTGCCGGGCTTTACTGGACCATTAAGCCCCGGCGGAATGCCGCGAAAATTGTCAACCTCATCTGAACCTATCTATTGTGGGATTGATTCTGACGTTTTTGGATGCACATCGAAATACAGCGAAGCATCTTGGAGCGAAGGCAACATTCTGTCCTTCACCTTGAAATCTAAGACAACAATGAATGCAGGTGAGACTGTGACAATTTTTGTGCCATCGAAGGCCAACATTGCTCTTCCTCGAGAAGGCATCCTTCAGAATCAGCTGACTCTCTCCGTGAGAAGCAAGGCAGCTCGTGGAGCATTTGCATGGACGCCAATCCAAACCATCGACCCCGTGACCCTTTTTGCGCTGAAACTGCTGCCTCTGCCCTGCGACCTGGAAGCGCACTGTCCATTTCCCACCAACAACATGACCAGTGAGCTGGTCCGTCCCATTCTGTCCTTTGACCCGCCAAAAGCTGGAGAATCCGTGACGTTGACTGTTTCTCTTGTGTCTCGATACATTCTCGTTCCTGGTGACATTATTGAATTAGAGCTTGAGAACTTTGGTCCGAGCTCGGACATACCTCTTGTCGTCGCCGACACTACTACAATGTTTGGAAATCTCTCTGGTAGCTGGGAAAGGTCGCGCACGCAGAAGCACATGATGCTTCGGCTTGAGGTGAAGGGAGTTGCTCTTCCTCTTGACATTACTTTCAAAATCCCGAAATCTTATGGTATAAGCACGTCACGCACGGGAAACCCGATGAATTCCTTAGGGCACGTTTTGCGAATCTTCCGAGGAAAGGACTACAGTGAGGTGTCTTGCATCTCACCGGCTATTGGAGTTTTATTATTTACTAAGTTACAATTCGATACGTGCGCAAATCATATTGACAGCCCGAGAAAAGCAGAATGCTGCAATCCTATGACAGCGCTCTCGCCGGCAAAAATTTCATTCTCCTGTCGATCTCTTATGATGCTGAATCCTGGAGATTCTATAACTTTGCATCTTCCAGGCTTCAGTACGCTGGACTCAAATGATTTCACGGGTTTTGTCATCACATCGACGAATCTATCGTTGCAAGGAGCCTCGTGGATTGAGAATACCACTGACCTCACTATCAACGTCGTAAGAGCCATAGATAAGGACAGCAACATACAATTCACATTGCCGATTGAAGCTGGAGTACGGCTGCCTTCGAATGGCACAGCCAAAGATTCATCGTTGCTGACCTTTCGAGTAATCGCTTTGCATGGAATGATACTTCCTACCTCAATCATGTCGTCTCCAGGAGTGCAGACCATACCCACAGATTCCAGCATCAACTTTGAGCCAATGATTCCAAACGAACTTATGCAAATTCATATTCGTTTCACTCCAACCGCCCCAAGACTTCCGGAATCGCCCCTGTGTTTAGACGACAAAGTCGTTTTTCGACCAGGAGATCGCATCATAGTGTCCTTGCCAACATTTCGTGCTGAACCCATACCACGATATCAGGGGCTATACTCTGCTGTGGCCAACCGTTTCGATCCGTTCGAAACAAATTCCAGCGCCGTCGTCATCAGCATTTTCTCTAGTGTTCCTGGCGATGTTATTCGTGAGGTTCAATGGTTTGATGACATCAAGTCGCTTGTGCTTGTAATAGGAAGCAATTTGTTCTCGGGCTTCCCCGTCTTGGTTACTATACCGAAAGAAGCGGCTCTCATGTCGACCAAAGACGTAGCTGCTAATACTCCTCGTCACACCATACGTGCACTATTCAATAATGTTTCAGTGCCTCCGACTGCTATTCTTCAGTCCGGTCTCATTCGTGCGTATGCATCTGTGCTGCAGTCGAGCATCAGGTTCTTTCCAGCGTCAACTCTTCTCGTACCAAATCCTCCGGAAATTTCGGTTCAAATTGATTTTTCAGTAGACGTGGACCTGGTGAACGGGGATTTCATCGATTTCATCCTCCCTGCATTCAGAGTGGCAGGTGACACGCCTGGTGTCGTATGGAGGAGGATTGGTGCTAATAAACCTGCTGAAGGCCGGCTGCTGACAAATACGGGACTGGCAAACGCTTTGAAGATACTAAAAACTGAGTTTACAAGGGAAGAGTGGGACGCTTTCGGCATCCAGGACCTCAAACGCAGCGACTACATTTTGGCAGGTGGAATCTATTACGAACCAGCTACGGATACGTTCGATAGACAGAAGATTTCTGTAACAAGTGACCCCGTACAGTGTTTTGACCATCCTCTACGATGCGAAGGAAAGATACTAGAGGGCTTTTGGTACAGCTCTCAGTTCCGGTTGTCCCTTCGTATCCAACGTGACATGCAAGCTTTTGAGAATATTACAGTAACGATCCCCGTAGATGAGGAAATACAGGTCCCAGAGTATGGAGTCACATCATCTGTTGCAAGTATGCGATTGAGGGCGGTGGTGAAAAACGGGAATATACCGGACGACACAATTCGCTATCTTCAGCCGGTAGGCTATTTCAGAGAATCGCCTAATCTTGAGTACGAAATTCCGCCTGCCGGCGAACCTTTGTCAATGTCTGTGTCTTTTATTACCAATCTCGATCTCTTTAAAGATGATGTGGTCTCAATCCTCATGTCTGGATTTGATAAATCGAAAGAGCGTGCTGCCATCGTGCCAGTTGAGCCTGTCTGCGCTCTTGCAAAAGCTAGTTGGAGCGAGCGTCGGCTCAACATCACATTTGGGAGCAGCATTCAGCCTGGAGATGCCAGGACAGTTCGCATTCCGAAAGCGCTCGGGTTGACTATTCCGATCTTTGGCATTCCTAGCTCGCCTGCAGAATTCAATTACCCGGGGTACCGGACTGAGGTGAAAAACTCACCAGGTTTGGTCAATGTGCAGCCGGCTGGCAATATTTTTGACACTCGACTTTGCGTATTCAGTGATGTTGTCGGGGTTCCTACGAAAATCAAAGTGCTTTTCAATACGAGTATCACTCTCAACGTTGGTGACGTCATTTCCATTTACCTTCCTGAATTCACTGCAACTTCAAACCCCAATTATCGCGCGATTGGTTCTATATTCATCTCTCCGAGTTTGGGGTGCGATGTGCCCGACGAACAACTTGAATTGATCTTTCCACCACCTGAGACGAAATGGAATAAGGAGACCTCTACACTCAACTTCGAGCTTGCCAGCTCTGGAGCACCATTTACATATTACCATTTCCAGCTTGAAAAGTTCCTAGAGGTGGGAATGCTAGGATTACGAAAACAGAACAATCCCGATTACTTTATTTCAGTAAAAAGCGAGATCCCAGTCGGGCTGACGAGGATCGAGTTTTCTCCCATCGCTGGCGCCTTTATACACTCATCGCTCGGATTTTCGCCACGCTTGTCAAACGAGGACGTGGATATCCTCGTTCAGTTTCAGTATTCAATAGACTTTCAAGTCGGTGAGATTGTTGTATTTGAATTACCAGGATACAATGTGCGTTCTAGGGGTGCCATTTTGCCCTCTGCAAATGATGCAGCCCAAATCATGTTCCAAAGCGCTGGTGCAGGCAGTAAGATTTTCCCTCGGGGTGTTTGGGTTCCCTCCGCTTCTCCTCCGCGACTGGAGCTTGAATGTGCAGAGTTTGTCACCCGGGGAAGACTCTTGCAGGTTGTTGTTCCACGCGCGGCTGGCGTCTGGCTGCCGTGGAATGGTGTTGACGCTACCAAGGATATTAGCAATATAAAAATCTCAACGAAATTGAATGCTGCCCCAGTGCCGCCGACAACAGTTTTGGCGTTAGAGCCAGTGGGGTCATTTGCACGTTCCGAAAAAGTCCACTTTAGTTCTTCAGTGGCAGGAGCTGTCAGCGCTATTTCCCTGTCTTTCGCATCTGAATTAGAAATAGAATCAGGAGCGAGGCTGGATGTTGTGCTTCGAGACTGGACACGATTCGATAATAACAACACAATGCTTTACGTGCACGGTGAGCAGGAGGTGGATCATCCTAATCAAATCAAAATTGGATCAAAGGTTTCGGTCTTTAATCGGGAAAATGACCCACCAACGTGGGAGCATGCCGTTGTGGTCAAGGTCAAAGTTGATGGCTTCGAAATCCGTTTTCATTCAGTCGGTTTAGGTACTACGTACCTGGTCAAAGACTTGCAAGATTTGAGACTCTCCGGAATGATTGAGTTCGATACGCTGCAATGGCATCCAGAGACGCACATGCTACAGATGTATTTTGCGTTTCCAGTAAGACCCAATAGAAACGTTACGTTACATCTCCCTGTGACGCACGGATTCCGCATTCCATTCCAGGGCGTAGTTCCAACAGAATCCTATGAGCCGACCTGCCGATGTGGGGAAGTGTGGACTGCTTGTGACTGCGCCGACGTCCTGTATAGGCTACATTCCCGCATCGGACCAATAGATCCTAGGCCCTTCACGGTGGTTCCGGGGATCGGGATGTTCATGATGTCATCTCTTGCCTTTTTGCCGCCTGCAGCGCCGTATCGACAGGGACAAATCTACCCCGTTGGCCTGGAATTGAGGTTCAAAGTCAATGGCATACTCTTGCCGGGTGATAAGGTACAATTCGTACTGTCGCAAATGACCAGGTTGGACACAGGGCCTTTGAAGATCAGCGGACAGAACAGCAGCTTCTTCCGAGATCCTTTGTGGGACCCACTTGAAGAAACACTCTCTATTTGCATTGAAAAAACCGTGTCGCCCAAGTCACAGATGAGCTTCATGATAGAGAAGGCAGCTGGTTTTCAGCTTCCATTCATAGGAATCAAGCGTAATGAAGCTGCTATGTTAGCCTCAATTATTGCGACTAGAACTCCAATCAAGCCCATTTCAATTCACCAAACCACTCCTGCAGGCTCATTTCTCGGGAGCACAGTGTTGGGATTTTTCCCAAAACTCGCAGGGAAAAAGACCACGATCTCTCTTTTGTTCCGAGCGTCTATGGAATTTCGCAAGGGAGATTCTATCAAACTGATTTTACCTGGGATGTATGCACAGTCGAGCACTGACATCTCGATTGTCTCGTCTGTGAACGGAAGCTCAGAAGTTCCAATGGAAGACTTGTTGCCTGGGCAAAAAGTTCAGGTCAACAGCACCGGCCAGTGGGAAGACGCTGAGGTAAGAGCCCGAACGGGTGAGACTGAAATTCTGGTCATGGTCACTCGCAATGAAAATCTAGAATCAATGCACGTCAATGATGTGCGACATTATCGGTTGATTCGCACAGCATCTTGGTCTTTAGAGGCGCAGACACTCGCGCTCACGTTTGCGTCTGCCTTGCCAGGCCATACATTAGTGCGTATTGAAGTTGGTACATATGGCTTCGGAGGTTTCCAAATTCCAATGAACGGGATCTCAGGAAGCGGCACTGCATCATGGGACGACATCCCGAAATCCGATTTCGGTTGGATCACGGCCGGGACTTCTCCATTTAGAATTTCCACCGACGCGATGGCAGGACCAGTTCTTGAAATTCCCGTCGAGCGAGTCGAAGGTATTATCGCCTTTTTTGACACCAAACTCTTGTTCCTTGACTCCACAGTGGCGGGGCAACCCTTCGCCCCGAAAGGGGGTAAAGCGGCGGGCTTTATCTTGTTTTTTGCAGCAGGCGACGTGCTGGGTCCAGGCGACCAGATTTTTGTGAATCTACCTTCGTTTCAACGGAAATGTCGAACTTTAAATCTGCCATTCACTTGCCAAATGAATGACGACTTTATCGTGCCTACACTATCGCATGAAACTGTATCAGTCAAGTTACGACCGATGAGCAATTTCCCGTTCATTGGACCAAAGAGGCAAATTGACGTTTTCTGGTCAGATACAGGTCAGAGATTCCGACTTCTCATCAAAGAGAAAATCAACAGGGGTGAAGAGCTGAAACTTACCATATCATCGACCTCGGGCTTCCATTTCCTGATTCCGCAAGCGGGTGTGCGATGTCAAGATACTGTGAGCAATGCAACTTGCAGGTACGTAAATGCAGTGCAGCGACGCCTGAAACAGCCGCAACTCTCACTCTCCGCAATCGCGCTAAGAGGCATGGTGGATCTGAATCATATTCAGGAGGTACAGCCCCTGGGAAGCTTCTCCCCGCCGGTCGTGATTGAATTTGAACCTGCGATACGAGGAGAACCCACGAATCTCAAGGTGATTCTGGCACCAACGATGGATGTCCAACCTGAAGAGAGCTTCTACTTATACCTCCCTGAATTCCTTCGAGACGAGGACATTCAGAGGCTGAGCAAAGGGCGCGTGTCCGCGAAACTAGTCACCATAGAAACAAAATCTACTGCTGAATTTGAATTGTCTTGGGATGAATCTCACATTCCGCCAAAACTAATCATTTTGGTAGTAGATGGAAACATAACAGCAGGTGAGTCAACAACATTTACAATCTCAGTGGCTGCAGGAATCCTGCTTCCAAAGAATGGGCTCCGACCAACCGCAGTTCTCACTATTTCGTCGGACGCGTATGACGGTCCTGTACTTCATCAGCCAGTGAAGTTCACCCCGGTGGGGACCCTCGGCAGTGCCTTGAAGTTAAACTGCAACCCGGCAATTGCAGGTCACGTGACTGCAATCACTTTCCAATTCCAAGTTGAACAAGGCATAATGCAGGGCGAGTCTTGCCTAATGTCGTTGCCTGGCTTTACTCGGCGTGATGATAGTGGCTTCGACTATACGGCGAACCTGCCCAGAAATTCCACCCTGATACCGGGCTTCTCTAGTACGGATGGTACGGTTCAAAAATTTGATCTCAAATGGGAGATCTTTCGAGGTGAACCGGCCATACGGTTTACAGCGAAGCAAGACACTCAGGCATCTCATTCTCTTTCTATCTCCGAGAAGAATTGGATCCGAGTACCAGATGCTGGCATCTCTGCCCGATCTAAACCGATTACAGTTGCGTGCAACACATCAATGGCCTCGATCCCTGTGACGACAGTTCTACCTGAGCCCTACATTGGCACATTTCCCCCTGGGTCCTCCCTTTCATTTCATCCCGCCTCCGCGGGCCAGCCGACACAAATCGGCATCAAGATTGTGTACTCTGCAGAGTACACAATCGGAGACATCTTTTCTTGGTACCTTCCGGGCTTCTTCAAATCGTTGCCTGGAAAACACTTAGAACCAGTTCTCTCCGGTCCAGATTACCTCAAGGTCGGGGCATCGTGGAATGCGGACGAAGAGCGTATTAATCTCCAAATCCTCGAGTCCATGGATATTGCCCACGTTTTGCAGGTCACCGTGATGGCATACCGAGGGTTGAGTCTCCCAAAAGTTGGGATCCGAAAGATTGGCCACGGAATCCAGCTAACCACCGATGCTCAAGGTGGAATTGTTTTGCCTGTGGATATCAGACCAGGCGATGTGCAGGTCGTGGGAGCCTTTATTACATCACGTTTAGACTTTGATCCTCCTCCAAGAACGCCTTCGAACTTGTCTCCACGTGCAGGCATGCCTGCTGTCATAGTTTTTTCATTTGCCCCCCGGATGAGCATCCAGGAGGGCGAGACGTTGCATTTCAGCCTGCGTGGTTTTGAGGCCTTGGACTTGACTTTCAGAAATGCAAGCACAGGAGTGTTGGCTTCAAATCCAGCAGTAGTCCGGCTGCAGAGAGATGCTGAGCAAAGTCTGACTGTGGTGAAGTACACGGTACCAGCCCCGGGAATCATGCCCGGAGAGCTCATTCGTATCGAAGCATCAGATATCGACAGTCTGATCAAGTTGCCATTCGACGGTGTTTTGAGTGGGCATTCAAGCTTGACAATATCTTGCAACGCCAAAGATGGTCCGGTGGAGGCAGAACCCTTCCAAACATGGCAACTGGTAGGATCATTCACAAATTCTCCACGATTGAGCTTTCCAGTGTCCACCGAATCCTCATCATCACTTGTGATGCAAATTGCCTTCGTCCCCAAAATGCGTATTGAAAGGGGAGAAAGCTTGACTTTCCACCTTGTCGGCTTTCGTGGACCGCAACAGACTCTTGCATTGAAGGCTTATCCTCCCGGGTCTTTCCTGCAAGCCCGCTGGGATCCAAGCGATCCAAGCGATCCCAGCTCGGGTGATCTGCAGGTCATCGCAAACGATGTCATTGCGCCTAACTCTGAGGTAGAACTGAATCTCCTCCAGTCAACCCTTAAGCTTCCCGCCAACGGTGTTCCGAATAACGCAGAAGGTTTCACCATTTCTGCATCTACTGCTGCTGGGCCTGTTCTTCCGACTCCTTTTATTATCGAATTCGGAATGGGTATGATCTATGATTCACACATTAGCTTCGGAAATCCAAGGTCAGGAGAAGCTTCAAGCTTGATAATCCAATTTCGACTCAGAATTCCTGTCGTGCCCGGGGACAAAGTGCAGGTTGGTCTGCCGGGAATGTTCCTGCCCCCCAGTCACCAAACGCGGTTCTTCACTGAGAATCAAAATTGGGCGCAGGCAGAGTGGGTGCTTCTTGATGACATGCCCGTTCTCAATTTGCTAACGACCTTGACAGCATCAGGAAATTTTTTCACAATAGTCGTTCCCTCGTCTGCGGGGATTCGCTTGCCGATCACGGGCATCGTTTTGAACCAGAACAAGTTTTCGATCCGTTTTTTTGGACAGGAAGCAATCATCATCCCAACACCTTTTGTTAGCGTTCAGGGGGTGGGATCTTTTACCGATTCCACAAAGCTGATCCTGCAGGATCCATCGATGACCTACGCGGGCAAGCATGCGCATTTTACTATTTCCTTTATTCCTCAGATGATAATTGCCCAGGGCGAGTATGTCCGTCTACACTTGCCCAATTTTCAACGTGCACCGTCACAGAATCTTGTTTACAGCCTTGACAGCACGTTTGATGCTGTGGATGATTTTGAGGGTAGCACACTCAACTTGAGGGCAGTCCGAAACCTTGACCCTCGAGAATTACTCGTCGTTAACGTCACTGGTCTGATGATTCCTGTCAAGGGCATCCGTCTGGTGCAGGATGGGATTCGAATCTCGTCAAACTCACGTTTGGGGCCTGTGTCAGAGATTCCGATCATCGTTGTTCCTGCCATTGGTGCAGTCATGGTCTCAGGATTGCGTTTTGGCACAGCGATGGCATCCACAATCACCTCAATAGAATTTGCTATGACACTCGCTATGCAACTGGGCTGTTCAGAGAAGCAGTGCGGGCAACCTACTCCTAAACTCTCCTGCGCGTTGAAGTCTGTAAAGTCCGGCCAGTGTGAACAGGAAATGACGCGAATCTATATCCACTTGCCGAGCTTCACTCGTGAAACTAAACCACCAACTGCCCCGTTCCCAGACTGTGGAGGGCTTGATGATTGCTCTTGGAACGACGCCACTCATACCCTCACCCTCATTTTTCAACGGTATTTGCAGCCTGAGGAGAAACTCCAGTTTATCATTCCACAATCTGGCAAGCTCAAGACTCCCAGTGTAGGAGTGCTAGCAAATGATGAGCGCTTTGAAGTGTCTGTGCGAACTGAAAATGGGGATATAGAGCCAACATCTATACAGAAAACTATGGGAATAGGATCTTTCGAGCAGACCTCTATCGCTTTTTCGCGCGGCACTGGCATTCTAGCCTCTGCTGGTGAGCGCATGTTCATAGACGTCGAGTTCATATATCTGTACACGGCGCTTCTGCGCGGTGACAAGATCACGCTGACCCTACCGGGATTCACGTTAGATGACGCAGACGCAAAAAAAGAAGGCTGCATCATCTCGCCGCCCTCTTTCCCCGTCGGCACTGTCGCCTGCTCTTTTAAGGTTACGTGGAAAGTGCTCAGTGAATCCATGCAAGCTGACGCGACATGGTTCTTCAAAGTGGAACCGTCAGCTGATGACAGCATCTTGGAACTGTTTGTTGTTGAGCTAAAGGTTCCAAAATTGATGGAATCTCGTGAAAAAATGCATGTGAGAATTGATATAGCAGTAGGGATTCGATGTCCAGAAACGGGAAGCCCCCTTGGCAACCGTGCCCTCACCATTGCGACAAACAAGGAGATTGGTCCGGTTCCTGCCATTGCGTTTGGGAATTCGACGGCCGTTGGATCTTTCTCCAAGTCGGTGCTTTTACTCAACAATGGGCGAGCTGCAAGTGATACAGCTGTAACTGTCTCGCTGTCGCCGACGATGACGATCAAGTACAAAGAGAGTGTCAACATCTCATTGCCCTCGTTTCTAGGGCCCCGGCAACCCTGGGTAAAGACAGATGCTAATGTTACTTTGACCGTGCAAGACTGTCCGACCTGCAGTTTGCAGCCAACCACGCAAATTCAGGTACATTTTGAAAGGCCGATACCAAAACAGTCGTCGTTCACATTCACAATTCCCCTGTCTGTGGGTATCCAAATTCCGGCTACTGGAGTCTCGAGCTGCCTCTCTAAAAAGTGGGTGAACGATTGCCCTATTCCTCTAAACCAAAAAGGGCCTACGGTGAGTACTTCTGCATCCGATGGACCTGTTTCAGCTGCAAGCTTCATTGAAGTCAGTCCTGTGGGTGTCTTTGTCTTGTCCGAACTGTCATTCGAGCCTCTATCGACCTTTGAGCCAATCAGAATTAAACTAACGCTCACGCTCTCCGAGGAAACAACTTTGGAAGTAGGTGACACCCTCAAGCTCTTACTCAATGCCTCTGAAGGATTCAGAGGCGCGTCTACAAGCGGTACTTTGGAGTCCGTTCTTGAGGGATCCGCGTCAAGTTTCTCCTGGGATTTGGAGTTGCTCACCCTTGCCGTCACTGTTGCTAGGAAGATCCGACCAAAGGAGACATTTTCAATAACGGTATCCGAGTCCTATGGCATTCTATTACCATCCGTTGGATTGGCAGCCCACGATCCCAGAATCCTTCTCTCGGCGATTTCTGCTACTGGGCCTGTTCCTCCCACACCATTGAGCTCGGTGATGGCTGTCTATGCGATAACATACGGACCACAGCTGTCCTATGACCCGCCCCGTCCCCTGGAACAGAGCAGCATTGTCTTGACGTTTTCGTTAAGCCAAGATCTTTTCGCGGATGAGACTGTCACATTGGTCCTCCCAGGATTTGCAGCAACTAACGGAGCAGTCGCGCTCGACAAGCATGCTGGATTTGCAAGCACAGGAGTTTGGCACCAGGGCAGCGAGGACAGGCTGACACCACAGGACGCCAGCGCAGCTGGACATGCATGTGCCGAGTGCGAAGGTGGCACAACATGCTTTGCTTCCAGAATCAGCTTTAGGGTCGTTGCCCAAATTCCCGCGTTCACTACCATCACGCTCATGATCGCTTTCGGAGGGGTCAGATTACCGTCGACGGGGCTGCAGCAAAATGACAAGACGATCAAGTTTCTTGCTGCTAACAAATACGGGAAAGTTTTGGTCTCTGGCGCTGTTCGGCAATCCATGAAAGTATCTTCATTGATTTCGAACTTGGGCCTCAAGCTTCCCGTTGGCTTTGCAGGACGCGTTTCACCCGTGGTGGCGCAGTTTGACGTTATGACTCGCCTTCCTGCCGGCACTTCTGTTCTCATATCGCTTCCACACTTCCAGGGAGATGAGCAGTGGCAAGCACATTGCTATCGCCGTTTTCCATCGGCAGACTGCGTCTACTTCCAGGAGCACGCGGTATATGATACTCAATATGCACGATTTGTCACTCGAGTTAACCAGGAAGCCCAACCCGTCACATCTTCAAGCACGTCCCTGACACTTCCCAAGTTGGCACCAAGAACCAACAGCAACTTCACCGCCATATGGCAGCCAATTCCTAGGATGTTGCGCCTTACTGCGTTATCAGACATTGAATCTTGCCGCATCTCAATCACAGTACCGACGACGTCAGGAATCCGCGTGCCTGTTTCGGGGCTGCAAGCGAAAAATGCCAGGATTACCATGGTGTTTTCGTTGCCCTTGATAGATTCTAGAACAAAGACGATCGAACACGTCAGCACGAAGCACTTGTCTGTCGACGACGTGACACGAGTAGGTGCTCTGTATTACGATAGCAGCATCAAATTTCTGCACTCTGCAGAAGCACTCAGGTCGCCCATTGCTATTGAAATCGGACTGAGCCTCACCGCGGGGTTGAGAATGTTAGACACGATCAGCATCATTTTACCATCTTTTGGCGCTCCCACGATCCCCAACCTCAACATCTCTAAATCTGCGCATTTCACCCTAGGATCAGCTCAATTCGCCGCTTCCTGGAGCTTAGTGCAGGAGGAGCTTATCCTGACAGTCATTCATGGCAGCATTTCTCAGAGCAGAATTTCGGTCACGGTGCCGTCTAAATGGGGGATCCTCTTACCTGCAACAGGGGTGCATATGGAGTCTGGCGTCATGTTCAGTGTCAAGGAATCTGACAGTGGTGCAGCGTGGCGATCTAAGTTTGAGTCCCAGCATTTGATGGGAACATTTGCGCGCACATCTTTGACCATGTCACGGCAGCTTGCAAATGAACTGGATTGGCAAAACGTTGGTAACGTAAAGCCGAATGAAGGCAGGCCAATCACATCTATGAAACTGGCAGATCTGTTGAAATCCAGGACGAAATTTACACAGAAACAGTTCAATGAATTTGGCATTTCAGACATGCTCCCGCTGCGCATCGGGGACTACATCAAATCGGGGTCTTCGTACTTCACACCGATCGTGTCTGGGACGCAGGGCCTGATTGGATTGGGCGAAGCTGTGGCTATAAATCTGTCGTTTGCTCTCTCCGTGCCATTGATGACAGGGGAAAGTGTCGCTGTGACGCTGACAGGTTTAAAGAGCACTCTGCCTTTCATAATGGACCTGCAGCCAGGCGAGACTGCGAGCGTCCTGCCCACGTTAGACGCTCTCCTGCCATCGACTGGGTCAAATTGTCTTGCAAAAGACAATGCAGGTCTTCTTGTGCATGAGGTCCTCGTTGACAAGAAGCTCCTGACAAGTGGTGTTTTCCAGCGAACACTTACGTGTCAGGGTCAGAATTGTGCGTGCCACTGGTATGGACCTGCCTGTGATTCGTATTGCGAGGACCTAAAGACATGCAATGGCAACGGCTTTTGTACGGGCTACGGCACCTGCGTATGCTTCTCGCCTTTCTACGGATCGTTCTGCAACCAAACAAGAGCTTCCGTGGGTGCAACAACCACTAGTTGTTTCGACGAACACAATGATCAATCGAAACTGTCTGCAGCAGGCAGTGCCAAGATCACCGTAGCGTGGAAAGAATCTCCGCCATTGCTCACATTTACTGTGGTATCATCACAGCCTCTGGCTGCATGGACTATGCTGTCGTACTCGATTCCAATATCATATAATCTTACTGTCTCCAACAACGGCATCGCAAGCGCCGAGTGGGGAGCGCGATTGAATACTACATCTAACAACTCTAAGGTGGAGATTGTTGCTACGAAATGGCATCGACCCAAGTGCTATTCAAAGCCTCTCATTATCTCCACGGACTCTGGGAGCATGTGCGCTGGGATCAATCCTGTGCGTGTGTGCGCTACCTCTATTGATGCTGCCCAGGTGAATTGAGATTCAGAAAAAGAGTATGCGTTTGTAAGTGCGGTACTAGTGAAACTTGTGAAACTGACCTGAATCCACAAGCAGGAATATATCGATGCGAACATCAAGCCGCTGTTGCAGAATGTAGGAACTGCATCATGCAGCGCAAGGCTTAAAGGCACGTGCAATGCCAAGAGCTCGCCTGTCCTCAATAAGGTAGGCAAACGCATCATACTGACACATACTACACAAAAACATTTGCCAACACTTCATGTCCTTCATCACGATTATACATCATATGCGATTAAATCTGCCAAAACTTCGTGTCTTTGCTAACATTCATGCTTTTCCTCACATGAACAGCTCCTGCCACATGTGCCTGTGCCTCTTCCAGCATTAACGTCTCATCATTCCGCATCCTCACACTCTTCAACCAATTTGCTCAACAGGAAACGTGCTGCCAATTTTCGGGCGCGTGGGATCTTGGACATTGTGCGACCGACGCAGACTGCGGCCCACCTGTACAGAGCACAGACACAATTGTCGTCAACGTCACTCAAAAGTGCTGCGCAACGTGTAATGAGAACTATCAGAAATTCTGCGGCCATAGCGCAGCTGGGGCGTGTGACGCGTGCACTACTGCAATTCCGTGCACTGGGTACGCCATTTCAAAGGCGTTAAACATCAATTCAGCTGAGGGTGGCATCATTGAGCTTGCAAACGGAGCCGGGATGGCGATTCCAAAGAATGTGTGGCCCGAGGGGGTGAGTGGGGCAGCAGTGCCGTGTTCTAGGCTGCCGCTTTGCCCAGGAGCTGACTTTGTGGCTGAATTATGCAGGTTGGTGCGGCAACGGTTTCCCTGTACACGGGCTCTGTCAACGTACCAGTTGGAGTAGTCTTCGTATCTGATCCCGTATTTTTTGGGCCAAGTGGCATTTCATTCCCTGAGCCCGGGGTTACCATGCAATTTTTGGCCAATCCGGTCTCATTGGTGCTTCCTTCGGACATGCAGATGCTGACTTACAAGGTCCTAATAGATGATTTGTGTAGCTCTCGCTGATTTTGACGTTATAATTCGCTGCAACTGAACGTGAACCCCGTCCCTCTGCGGGAATGTTGTAATGTTTGCAGATTGTGGACGGAGAGCTTATTAAGCATGCTTATGCCCCAAACATCGACTTTTACACCGGGGAAATTGGCGTCAAGACCCTCGGGTTCTCAGCATACGTCATCGCTGCTGCTCCTATCCCCGTTCTAGTTGTCCCGCCGCCTTCACCCAACATCACCAAAGAGCCTTACGAATTTGTTCAGACACCGCGACCCGTACAGGTAAATTTGTCGATTTTTGATATTTGAGATATGCGTAGGTGAATATGTCTATATTGTTGTCCCTTTCCTTTTTATTGCCAGCTTTTGGGTGGCCGATCCGAGGTTTCTTGAAGCGATCCTGAAAGGGGGTATCGGTTGTTTATTACTAAGGTAAAGGGGACATTCTTTGGAATGTCCTGTCCTGAAAATTTACATCATTTCTTGGAATTCGAAGCTCATGATAATATATTCTGCAGGTACCCGTCATTGCGCCGGCAAAGGAGAAAGGAAAGGGACTCAGCCTCTGGATGATCATCGTCATTGTCTGCGGCTTCGTGATTGGCATCATGTGTCTGGCGGGAGGATTCTTTTTCCGAAGCTCTGGGGCGCGCCCGGCGAGCAAGCCCAAAAGGGTTGCCAAGCCAACTTTATCTGCCCGTGCTCCATCCGGGGCTTCATACGCCACAGAACTGTGGGTTGCTTCTTCAAAGAATCTTAAAGATGTCTCTGAGGTCTCTGGCAAGAAAATTTCCCTTAAGGCGTTGGACAGCACGCGTGTTCAGGAGTCAACCCCGGGTGGCGAATTCTTTCGAGCAGCATTCGGCCTCTCCAGCGACATGGTGCTTGCGGACGGACAAACAGCTCTCAACTCAGCGGATCAATCCGAAGACAGCAGCGAGATTGCTGCTGAGAGAATCGAAGCGACACTTATGGGAGCGGACATGGAGGAGGAGGAGCCAGATATGCAGGCAGTGTCCTACACTCCAGAACTGCCGGGCGGCTCAGTGGGCAGGTTCGGAACCGGCATGAAGCCGAAGTTACCCTCGTTCCGTCCTACGGTGCGCGAAGCCGACACGTCGCTTGTGTGGAATGCACCTGGGCCGGGAGGAAAGAGGGTGCCCGTTTCCTTGACCGTCGATCTTGTTGTACAATCTCCGCACGGAGGAGAAGAGATCGTCCTGGAGGAGCATGAACCCGATATGAACACTCCACTTACGTCTCCCCCAGTGTCTATCCGAGCAATCCTTCAGGGCAAGCAGGGGAAAGCCGCGCGCACTAAACAAGCCGCAGATGTTTCAAAAGTAACCTTTGTTCCCGACAAGGGCGCAGACGAGCTGAATGTTGAGACCGAAAACAAATCGGAACCAACAGGTCGTGCACCGCGTGCCGGGGTCAGAGCCTCTCGCTCCCCGGCTCGTGCGGGCGAGGCAGCTGTTGAAGCTGCCTCTCATGAGCACGAACAAGGGGATGAAGTTGCTGTTGTAGGGTTGAAGGATACTGCGGCGGACGGTGAGGAAGATGAGACACTTCTCGACAAGAAGGCAGGCGCCAAGCAAAGGCCAGAGCAGAACGCAGGCTCGAAGAGAAGCTTATTCAGCTCATCCTTGTTTTCGTTTTCGAAGAAGAAATCTGCATACCAAGAGTACACAATTTCTGTGTCCTCAGGGTCGGATGCTGCGGTCGCGGCGCCGTCCAGAGACAGAGAAGGAGCTGAAAATACGGATAACCCTCAGACAGACACAAAATCTAGGGGCTCGAGGGAGGCAGAAGGTGTACATGATCTACTTCTGCCGTCGCTGGCTGACGTACTGGGGCTTGAGACCGAGTTTGAAGAAGCCGAGCCAGGTAAGCTCAACGCTTATTTATGACTAGTGTGTCTCTCCTTGCAATCGACTTCTTCGTGCTCCTGTCTCCATGCTTGCATTCTGTTATTTGTTTATTTTCAAGGGATAACATTCATGTTTATGTGTTATTTTCAAGGAATAACATTCATGGGCGTTGTTGCAGGCATGGAGACGCTGCTAGACGGTTCCGACGCTGTCATCGTTACTGCTCTTTTGGATTCAGGCGAGTTAGACGAGACTGAGCCAGCTCAACATCGTGTCGATGATGATGATGATGTCTTTCATGAGTTTGAGCCCGCTGTCGAGAGCGTGCCTTCACTTTCTTTACGGTAGGCGTGGATCCAGATACCAGTAAAAAACAACATCAATGTTTTGCAATCGAAGCAACGCTAAATCTTAAGGGGGGGACTAGAGGGAGAATTTAGCCCCAACTTGAAGATGGCTGATTTGTATTGAATAGTTGTTCAACTCGGCCTACGCAAACTTCCCATTACTTCCCATTTACTGAGAAGTTCACAGCGAAGGCTCCGGGCGGGGACTGGAGGGACGACAGATGGCACAGAATGGCGCTCCCCATGCCCTCCTGCTCTCTTTACGTGTCTCCTACACATGAATCTATCCTCCTCCTGTCCTTCCTGTTTATGCTCCTTCTCCTGTTCCGAGCCCTCCTCCTCCTCATTCATCTCTTGCGTTGAATAAACGCTTTCCTCCCCCAGTCCTCTCCGCCATCTCCCAAGAACTCCCCTCCTGCATGAACGCAGTTCAGCGCTCTGATCCGACAGCAATGGCCACCAAACGAACCTGTCAAAATAGAAAGAGACACACACATGTCAGTTTCGCATGTTCTCATCGCCCTCATTTCGTGCCAAACAAGGATCCAAAAAACCGCAAAATTCAGTCCCCTACAATACTGCTATAAGACCCCTGTACATGCGGTATAAACAAGGGAAAGAGCAGATAACGTCAATGACGCACATTCTTAACACATTAGCAGCACGTCAGCAACACAGAGGAAAGAGCAGATAGCGTTAATGACGCATGTCTACCTGTGACGAAGTAGAGTTTTTTGGGTTGCCATATTGGCGTCTGGGGAGGTAGGAACCTGGATGCCTTGAATCTAGAATTGAAGTCTGATGCCCAGTCACACGGTGTCAGTGTGTTGGATTGCGTCGTTTTGTTTTGCTCAGAGTTGAATGAAGTAACTGGTCCAAGACCGCAATTCCGCGCTGCAATGACAACACGATAGAAAATGTGTTCCGTTACCCGTAGCGCAATTCTGCGCTGCAATTATAGCACGATGGAAAATGCGTTCGCACCCTGGGTACCGTTGGCCCTCTCACACTATAGTCGAAATGCAGAGCAATGCACTTTGACACGCTTTTGGGGACTTTTGCGTACGAGGAGGCGTGAGGGGGAGGGAACGGGAGAGGGGGAGAGAGATGGAAAGGGAGAGGGACAGAAGGGTGGGAATGTGACGACCGCTTGGCCGGCACGAAAGTGGATGACTGTTCCGTCCGCCTCCATCCATCCTGTGCCTTGCGGCGATGAACCCATTCCTGTGTGTGTGTGTGTGTGTGTGTGTGTGTGTGTGTGTGTGTTTCCGTGTGTGTGTGTGTCGTGTTTATGTGTGTGGTTGTTTCCGTGTGCGTGTGTGTGTGTGTGTGTGTGTGTGTGTGTGTGTGTGTGTGTATCCAGTGTGTGTGTGAGTGTGTGTGTGTGTGTGTGTGTGTG
>Ga0315899_10000368_pt1 | contig 55043 bp, 55 predicted proteins | sample LakEriMetagenome_2_FD_203518 | JGI IMG/M metagenome (GOLD analysis project Ga0315899, IMG submission 203518) | Freshwater fungal communities from buoy surface, Lake Erie, Ohio, United States - Buoy 4 MA112 | ecosystem: Environmental > Aquatic > Freshwater > Lake | place: USA: Lake Erie, Ohio... | reverse complement strand
CTCGGCAGAGGCCTTCGGTTGGCCAGAGTGTTTTGATCTCATCTTCGTTCCTTCGTCACTACGATGAGACCAAAACACTCCTTAAATCACAACATCAAATCTGTGCCATTGGTGCTGACGGGGAACATGCACGATCCGTCTAACATCATCGAGATCCCAATCCCCCCGATCATCTCAATGGAGCTCTTTGAGCAGGTACAGGCTAGGCTTGCGATGTGTAATCCTCGGGTGACCCCACCACGTGTGGTTAACGGGCCTACCCTTCTCACTGGCCTTGCCGTCTGCGCCTCGTGCGGCTCAGGCATGACCCGGACTGGCACACGGCGTGGAGACAAGGCTTACAGCTATTATAGCTGCGCTGGTTGCCACCAGAAGGGCAAGAGTGTCTGCAAAGGTCGGCACATTCGGTTGGAGAAGCTCGATGAGATCGTGCTCGAGGGAGTGGCCAACAAACTCCTGGCACCTAAGCGCCTTGAGAAGATCCTTGGCGAACTGATTGAGCGCGCCAGTGCAAAAGACCTTGCGGTCGCCGAGCGCCGGCACAAGCTTCAGGGCGAGGTGTCCAAGGTCAAAGACAAACTCAGTCGCCTTTACCTAGCCATCGAAGAAGGCGTGATAGAGCTCGATGGCGATCTCAAAGACCGCATTGAGCGACTGAAGCAGGAGCGTGATCTGGCTCTCGCATCACTCGAGCGGCTCGTCGAACAAACAACCGTTCAGAAGAATGTCACGCCGGACAAGGTCACAGCGTTCTCCAAGCTGATGCGCGAGAAGATCCGCTCAGGTGACACCCAAACACGCAAAGCGTGGCTGGGATCAGTTATCTCCAGGATCGAAGTAGACGACGACGCAATACGGGTCATTGGCGAAAAGCCAGTGCTTGCAGCAGCACTCGCCGCGCAAAACATGCCCTCGGCTAATGTTAGTGGTTTTGTTCGTAAATGGCGCGCCCGGCAGGAGTCGAACCTGCGGCCCCAAGCTTAGAAGGCTCGTGCTCTATCCAACTGAGCTACGGGCGCGCACGCGGCAGCTAATAGCGCGAAATGCGCGTGAGCGGAACCTCTGTCCCGCAGGGGCGTGACAGTCGCGGCTTTTGCGGGCAGATGCACAAGCATGATGAGCAATGATGCCCAGCGCCTGCCCGGCTATATATGGCCTGTCCTTGCCGGGCTAGTGATGGCCGCTTTTGGCCTGCGTATCTGGCTGGGGCTGGGCCTGCCACTCTGGCTGGATGAAAGCTGGACAGCCATGATTGCAACGCAGCCCAATTGGGCAGATTTTTGGCGTGAAGTCTGGCTCGATTGCAATCCGCCACTTTATTATGCGGTCATGGCCCTATGGACGGGCGTGTTTGGCGCGTCGGACCTTGCCTTGCGCCTGCCCAGCCTTATCTTTGCAGCCCTTGCCATTGCCTTGCCGCTTGGCCTGCGCGTCCCGGCTTTGAGCCGCGCGGCAGCCCTGTGTTTTGCCGTGCTGCTTGCGCTTTGGCAGCCGGGTTTTGAGATAAGCGTGGATGCCCGCGGCTATGGTTTGTTGCTGGCTCTGTCTGTTGCGCAACTCTTGGCCTATATCCGGCTTATGGCAGCGCCAAACAGGCGCAGGGCATGGATGTGGGCCAGCCTTGCCAGCCTTGCGGGGCTAACCCATTATCATTCGCTCCTCGTCTCAGGTCTGCAAGGATTGGCGCTGCTCTATGTCCACCGCGCACGTGCGCTAGAGCTGTGGCCAGCTGCCCTTGCCTTTGTGCCGGCATTTGGATGGCTCGCCATTCATGCCCCGCGGCTGGCAGATTATGCCCGGCCTGATGTGGCATGGTATGAGCCGATGACGCCCAGCCTGGCTGGCGGCTTTATCCGCTATGTCCTTGGTGGGGCGGGCTGGCTGCATATGGGCATTTTGGCAGGCGTTATCGTGCTGAGCCACGCCTTGGCTTGGGGCAAGACAGCGGCCCCAAAGAGCGCCCGACATATCGCCATGCCAGAAGCGCGCCGGGCGCTGCGCTGGGCCGTGCTGGCTAGTGTGATTGGCCTTCTGATTGAGCTCGCACTGGGCACGCTGCGGCCCATGCTGACGGATCGCTATTTGGTGCCACTCGTCCCCGGTATTTTGCTGGGGCTGGTGTTGGCCTTTGGCCAGTCCCGCTATTATGTGGCGAGCCTTGCGGCTCTGGTCATTGCCTTTGGATTGACGCTTAACCCATCTGACATGCGGGCCAAGCTGGTGGAAAAAACCCGCTATAGCTTTGCGCCCGCCAGCAGCTTCATTGCCAAAAGCCCGGCCAAGCGCCTTATATTTGCCTGGGATCATCCAGCCGCCCGCATCCTCGATGCCCAGTCACTCGCCAAGCTGGGGGGCTTTTTTGTTGCGCGCGCGGGGCGCGACATGCCCGTGACAGCCATTCGTCTGCCGCCGGGGCGCGATGGCAATGCCCTGTTGCAACGCGCCAGCCCAGGAGATGCCGGTGTGATTTGGATTTACAACCGGGCGCGCGCCTCGGCCGCGCGCCACCGCCCGCCCGTGCCGCTGCTCTGGCATGGGCGCCCTTGCCAATTAGAACAAGGCCGTTGGATTGGCACCTTGGCCTGCGCACCCAAAGTGTAAGCACCGGCAATGGGCCCTCATATTTGCCAAAATCACGACAGGAGCTAATCTGCCTTTATGACCACCGCTCCCTTACGCGCCGTAAAGGCCCAAAGCATCCATCACTTCCGCAGCTTTGATGTGGTGATGGCGGCCTTTGTTGCGATTTTGCTGCTTTCAAATGTTATTGGCGCGGCCAAGGTCGCCAGCTTTGGCGGGTGGGAATTTGGGGCCGGCATCCTCTTCTTTCCCTTGGGCTATGTGATTGGCGATGTGCTGACCGAAGTTTATGGCTATGCCCGCGCCCGCCGCTGCATCTGGGTGGGCTTTTCTGCCCTCTTGTTCATGGCGTTTATGAGCTGGGTGGTGGTCTCGCTGCCGCCCGCGGCAGGCTGGACGGGGCAAGCCGCCTATGAAAGCGTGTTTGGCCAAGTGCCGCGGATTGTTTTTGCGTCAATCATTGCCTTTTGGGCTGGGGAATTTGTGAACAGCTATGTGCTGGCGCGGATGAAAATTTGGACTCAAGGCAAACATTTGTGGAGCCGCACCATTGGCTCCACTATTTTTGGCCAAGGGGTAGATAGCCTTATCTTCTATCCGCTTGCCTTTTGGGGCGTGTGGCAAAGCGATCAGGTGATGACGGTGCTGGTGACCAATTGGCTGCTGAAAGTCAGCTGGGAAGTGGTGTTAACCCCCGTGACCTATTTGGTCGTCAACCGATTGAAACGCCATGAGGGCGTTGATCTGTTTGATGAAGGAACGGATTTTACGCCGTTTAAAACCCGAGCCTAGCTCAGCCTTGTGGCTGGCGCGGCCCCGCCCGCTAGGCCAAATCAGCGTCTAAAATGGCAGATAACGAGAGCATTCGCCGCGTGGCCAGCCGCGCGATCCGCAACGTTTCTGTCTTACGGCGGGCGGCAGCCAAGGGCCGGTGGCTTGCCTCGCGCAAAATGGCGCCATCATAGCGGTCGGCAACCATCAGCCCGGCCACGTCCGGGGCCAGTGCCTCACGATCAAATAAACTAAGGTCAAAGCCATGTGGCACGGCCCAGTAATAATGATCACAATAGTCAAGATAATCGGGCCATTTGCCATCGCCCAACAGGTCCGCGCGCGACACCTTTATCTCGACAATCATAATCTCGCCTTTGGGCCCAAGCGCCATAATGTCGGCCCGACGGCCATTGCGCAGCGGGACTTCTGGCACCCCCAAATACGCATGCCGATAGAGCAGGCGCGAAACGCCACGCAGCACATCGGCCGCGATGAGAGGGTCTGTCTTATCCGTCATGATGGCGGTCTAGACGCGATCCGCCCAATTGGGAACCGGGGCCAGCCCGGCCCCTGAATCAGCGATAGAAAACGTGATTGCCAACCGCGGCAATGCGCTGCATCCGCCAGCCTGGCTTCACGCGACGGGCGTGGAAATACAGCGCGTTATCAACTGTAGAATCCCACAGATCATTGGCTGCAATATGCGCAATGGCGAGGGCATTTTGCCAATGGCGGCTGTTCCGCGCGATGGGCGGAAACCCATTGCCACGCACGAAGGAGAATTGGCCGGGCTGGAACACCACACCGCAAATGCTGCTGGGGAAGCGGCCTGAGCGGGTCCGGTTGAGAATGGTCTGGGCAACAGCCAGCTGGCCATCCAAGGCTTCGCCCTTGGATTCAAAATAGACAGCGGCGGCCAAACATTCGGCATTACGATCAACAGGCGCCGTGCCAGCAAATTGGGCAACAAGGCTGGGCAGGGACGGTGCTTCGGCCGGAGCTTCCGCCAGTTCGGGAATCTTCACCTCGTCAAGCGAGGGCTTCGGGGCTTGGGGCTGCTCAACCGGACGGGTCGGGAGCTGCCGGATATCCAGCGTACCGGGAGTTTCATTGGCCCAAACCGCATTGGCGGGGGCAAGGGCCGCAAGCGTGCCCAAAATGGGGAGGGACAGAACCGCGAGTGCAGCTGTCAAACGATTGGATCGCATATAGTCTTCATTATGTGCAGAGGTTTGGTCTGGGCCGCGCGAAAACAGGTGCGGTCAGCTCATTCCCCTGTCTGCATTCGTCCCCAAACCCCAAAACGCGGGCGGCGAGACGGCGATGCGTGTTATCTGCATTGGCCCTGACGGCTTTTCGCCAGGCAAGTCAACGCTTGCCGTCTAATTCCACGGCGAACTGTGCAGCATCAGCGATGTCCAGTTCCACAATCCATAAATCAGGGTCAGACGCGCGGCGGCGGGCGCAAAATGCCGAGATTTCTTGTTCATTTTCAATAACTTGGGAGTGTATTTGGGTCCACCGATAGGCCCCGTCTGAGGTCCATGCGCGCTCCCAAACCCCTGTATTTACGCCATTTTCAAGAGTAATCAGCAACAGCGCGCCAGCGGTTTCATCGCCCTTGGCCAACACCATGGCCATGCCGCCCGCTTGGTTCACACAGCGGACCAGCGCATTCACATAAAGCGATGTGGCAAGACGCGGTGTCACGCGCCCAGTGGCTCTAAAGCGTTAGGCCGCGTCACGCGTCTGACTGGCGGCAAATAGCGCATAAATGGCATCGGCACTGCCCGCCCCGCGCAATTTGGCAACAAAGGCGCGATCGCGCAGCCAACGGCTGGCTTGTGCCAGGGCCTTGAGATGTTCTGACCCGGCATCAGGCGGCGACAACAGACAAAAAACAAGGTCTACAGGCAAATCATCAATGGCTTTTACGTCAACGGGTTCAGCCAGCTGAACGAAAATGCCGACGACATGGTCCAACCCGTCCATTTTGCCATGCGGAATGGCAACGCCCGCGCCAAAGCCAGTTGATCCCAGCCGCTCGCGCTCCGTCAGGCGATCAACCACCTCTATGGCAGGCAGGCCATATTCGCGTTCCGCCACCTGCCCCAAATGCTGGAACAGCGCCTTGGCAGTCGTCATATGGCCCCCGGCCGTTACGGCCCCGGGGGCAAGAAGCGAAGCAATCTCTGTCATCATATGTCCAGATAGGAATTCGGTGCGCGCCCTTAGCATATTCAGGCAGGACCGCAAGCAAGGGCGCTTGCGGTCCTGTGCTTGCGATTAGCTTTGCGGCTCAACCCAGCCAATTGTGCCATCATTGCGGCGATAGACCATGTTGAACACGCCGGTTGCCGCATTGCGGAACAAAAGCGCGTTGGTGTGCCGCAAATCGAGCATCATGACCGCGTCGGACACGCTGGTCTCGGGCACATCAACTTTGGTCTCTGCAATGATGATGGGGTTATCCCCCGGTTCAATTTCGTCCGCCTCGAGTGGCTCAAACACCGTGTAGCTGGCATTGTCTTCGGGCGGGGCCACGCCATTGGGGCCATTATGATCATCCCGCAGGCGGCGCTTATAGCGGCGGAGCTGCTTTTCCACCTTGTCCGCTGCCCCATCAAAGGCGAGATGCGCCTCTTGGGCATGTCCGCTGGCTTTGAGGACAACCCCTTTTACGACATGCATCATGACATCACAGACAAAGCCATGATCATGCGGGCCTTTGCCAAATGTTGCATGGGCCGAATGAGCGCGTGAAAAATACTTGGTCGCAATGCCCTGAAGCCGATCGCCTACATGCGCCCGGAGAGCATCCCCTGTATCCACCTGATGACCGGAAACACGGATGTCCATATTCTTCTCTCCTTTCTCGACCCTAGCTAGGAACGGTTGCCCATTCGTCAACTTAAGCGGCGGCCAAATCCTCCCGATCCTGATCAAGCGCCCAAAGCGGGTCGTTGATTTTGGTCAAGAACGCTTGGTGACGCTCAAGTTCTTCGGGCATGGCCGCATGGGGCCGAGCAGGGCGCGCAGGGCGCGGCGCAGTGACTGGGCGCCCAGTTTCTCCCGCGTCAGACGCGGCTTGGGACAGTGCATGAGCAGACTCTGCAAGGCCAAGGCCAATTTGTCGGCCGCCTGTCAGCTCAATATACACTTGCGCCAAAAGCTGGGCGTCGAGCAACGCCCCGTGCTTAATCCGGTGCGAGCGATCAATCCCAAACCGCGTGCACAACGCATCAAGGCTATGCTTGGCGCCGGGAAATTTGCTGCGCGACAAGGCCAGCGTGTCAATCATTCGGGCAGGTGCAATATCTGGCCGGTTGATGCGGGACAGCTCGTGATTCAAAAAGGCAAAGTCAAATGATGCGTTGTGCGCAACAAGTGGGCTTTCCTCCAGAAAATCGAGCAGGTCTTCAACCAGATCTCCAAAGAGAGGTTTATCGGCCAAAAAGCTTTCCGACAGGCCATGCACCGCTTGTGCTTCGGGCGGCATAGATCGTTCTGGATTGAAATAGGCATGGAATGTCCGCCCGGTCTCAACCCGGTTGACCAGTTCCACACAGCCGATTTCAACAAGCCGATCGCCGGAAGCGGCGTTGAGCCCTGTCGTTTCGGTATCAAAAACGACTTCACGCATTGGCAGGACTATCGGCGCTTTCGCGCGCGAAGGCAAGCGATGAGACGACGAATTGCCGCGCGCGTTTCAATCCGCGAAGTCCCCGTCTCAATAATATGGTCGGCTTTTTGCCGTTTGATATGATCAGGCACCTGTAACTGCCGAATATGGCGCAGCTTGGCCTCCGTCATTCCGGGCCGGCGCAGCACGCGGCGGCGCTGCAAAAACCCATGGGCCGACACAACTACAGTCACATCAACTTGTTTGGCGCCGCCTTTTTCAAATAATAATGGGATATCCAGCACCACCAAAGGCCGGGCCCGATGCTGGCGCAAAAAACGCTGCCGGGCATGATAGACGGCTGGATGCACAATATGCTCCAACGCCCTGAGTTCGTCTGGCTTGCCAAGAACGGCAGCCCCTAATTTTTGCCGATCAACACCCTTGGGCCCTGTGGTGCCGGGAAAGCGCGCCTCAATTTTGTCTACCAGCGCGCCGCCCGGGCCTTGCAGGCGATGGACTTCAGCATCGGCATCAAAGACGGGCACGCCCATTTGCCGGAACATGGACGACACTGCCGATTTGCCCATGCCAATAGAGCCTGTCAGGCCAATGCGGATCATGCGAGCAACATCTCCCGCAGCTCTTCATCTCGATCTCGCGGTGGGGTGGCGCCAAAAAACAGCTCAAAGGCGATGGCAGCTTGGCCAACCAGCATTTCCAGCCCATCCACTATTTGCAGCCCGCGTGCCTCTGCTGCTGCCAAGAGGGGCGTTATCAACGGGGCATAGACAATATCATAGACCACAGCCTCTTCAGGCAGGGGAGAGAGATCTGGCACAAGAGGGGGCTGGCCTGTCATGCCCAGCGACGTTGTGTTGACGAAAAGTTGGGCGGGCGGCAGGGCCGCGTCCATGGCCCGCACCTCGCCTTTTAGGCCAAAGCGCGCCAGCAAGGCCGCGCCTTTCAACGGGGTGCGCGCCAACAGCGTGACTGGCCCGACATCCAGACGCGACAAAGCAAAAAGCACAGCATGGGCTGCCCCGCCGGTGCCAGCCACAATCACGGGCGCGCCTGCCAAAGGCACATCCGCAATCGGGCCGTAAAAGCCACCGGCATCGGTATTGGTGCCAAAAAGCCCGCCTGCCTTATCGCGGGCAATGGTGTTCATGGCGCCAATGCTGGCCCGTATATTCCCCGGATCACCAACATGATCCATCACAGCCAATTTGTGCGGCAAGGTGACATTGCACCCCCGCCAAGCTGGGTCTTGCGCCCGCGCGGCAATAAAATCCGCCAGCCCCTCGGGCGTGACATGCGTGGCGCGATACTCAGCCTCGATGCCCAGCGCGTCTAGCCAGAAGCCATGGATGCGCGGCGATTTGCTATGGCTGATGGGATCACCAATGACTTCAGCATAAGGGCGGCTCATTGGGCAATCACTCCTGCATCTCTCAAATAGGCCAGAAGCGGCAAAAGCGGCAGGCCAATAATCGTAAAGTGGCTGCCCTCTATCTGCTCAAACAACTGGATGCCACGCCCTTCAATACGATAGCCACCAACCCCTGATAAAAGATCAGGCCCTTCTGCCTCAAGATAGGCATCAATAAACTGGGCGGATAGGGGCCGCATTGTCATGCGGGCCGGCTCAACATGGCGCCAGATAATTGCGCCATCGTACGCAATTGCCATCGCCGCATGCAGCACGTGCGTGCGCCCTGACAGGACCGCCAATTGCGCGGCCAGCGCCGCCATGTCGGGGGCTTTATCAAATTGCGTGCCATCATCGAGCGCCAAAGTCTGGTCACAGCCGAGAACCAAGGCGCCTTTGTCTTGGTTTGAAACCGAGAGTGCCTTGGCTTCAGCCAAGCCAAGCGCAAGCCCGGCGGCATCCACGCCCCGTGCTCTCAGCCGGGCCTTTTCCACCTCTTCATCACACGCGGCGGACATGGCCTGATGCACAATGCCAGCTTGGGCCAAAACTGCCCGGCGGCCAGCACTTTGTGAGGCGAGGATCAGCCTCATCATTTGGGGCCTTTGCGTTCGGTATACAGCGTGATGATGGCGGCTGCCGCCTCTTCAATGGAGCGGCGCGTCATATCAATGACGGGCCAGCCATTATCGGCAAACATCCGCCGCGCATAAGCCGATTCCCGCGTCACAGCCTCTTGATCGACATAATCCGTATCAGGTGTCTGGTTGAGTGCGAGCAAGCGATTGCGGCGGATTTGCACCAGTCGTTCAGGATTGGTGACCAACCCAACAACCAAGGGCTTTGTCAGCCGATAGAGCAAATCTGGCGGCGGGCTTTCCACCACAATGGGGATGTTCGCAGTCTTATAGCCACGATTGGCGAGATAAATGGAAGTTGGTGTCTTGGAGCTGCGCGACACGCCCGCCAAAATAATATCTGCCTGTTCCCAATTTTCCCAATTCAACCCATCATCATGGGCAATGGTAAATTGAATCGCCTCGACGCGTGCAAAATAGGCATCGTCCAACAAATGCTGCAGACCGGGCCGCGCCTTAACAGGCTTGCCCAGCACATTGGACAAAGCGTGCATCACCGGGTCAATTGCGCCGACATGCGGCAGGCCAAGCGCTGAACAGCGCTGTTCCAGCGCGATGCGAATATCAGCATTTACAATAGTGAAAAGCACAAGACCGGGGTTTTGCGCAATCTCGCCCATGATCCGCTCGACATGGCCCGGCGTGCGCACCATAGGCCAATAATGACGGACAGGCTCCACATCATCAAATTGGGCCAAAGCGGCCTTGGCCACTGTCTCCAACGTTTCGCCTGTGGAGTCTGACACCAGATGAAGATGCAATCGGGACACAGGCACTCGCTTGTTGATGTGTTGGGTTGATCTGTATGTGGACAAATCTGGGGACAGGGCTAGCGAAAAAAGCGGGATAAGCGCAAGCGCCGCAATTCGAGATAGTTCACCTTATCTTCTCCACAGCCTTGCCAACATGACAGGCTGTTCATCCCCAGATGTGGATAATGGGGATGGTTGGCAACGACTCTGCAGGCCTTGGCTCCCTGCGCTTCGTCATGCTGTGGGGAAAGGGCGAACAAAGATGTTATTCCCGCCTCGCAGCGACCAACAATCATCTACAACCTTTCAGAGTCTTTATTAATTGAATAGGGGGAGAGTGTAATGACCCAGATGAACACGCACCCGAACCCAACCAAGCCCCTTCTTGCGACGCTGAAAGGCCAAAGAGGAGATCGGCTTCCGATGTGGCTGATGCGCCAGGCCGGACGCTATCTGCCTGAATATCGTGCCTTGCGTGCCGATAAGGGTGGGTTTTTGGAATTGGTGCATGACAGCGCAGCGGCTGCCGAGGTTACTTTGCAGCCCATTCGCCGTTTTGGCTTTGATGGCGCCATTTTGTTTTCTGACATTCTCGTCGTGCCGCACGCTTTGGGCCAAGATTTGTGGTTTGAAGCGGGCGAAGGCCCCAGATTGGCGCCCAAGCTAGTTGATACCCTGTTTGAAAGTCTCACCCCGGCCCGTGACCGGCTGGCGCCAGTGATTGAAACGGTGCGGCAGGTGAAATCCGCTTTGCCAGCCGAAACAACGTTTCTGGGCTTTGCAGGCAGCCCCTGGACCGTGGCAACGTATATGGTGGCCGGCCAAGGGAGCCGGGAACAAGCCGAAACGCGGCGTTTTGCTTATGGTGATCCGGCAGCTTTTGCAGGGATTATTGATGCGATTGCGGATTTGACTGTCGATTATCTGTCTGACCAGATTGAGGCTGGGGTTGAGGCCGTGCAATTATTTGACAGTTGGTCCGGCAGCTTAAGCCCGGCGCAGTTTGAACGCTGGGTGATTGCACCCACGGCCAAGATTATCAGCCAGCTTAAGGCACGCCATCCAGAGGCTGTTGTCATTGGCTTTCCCAAAGGGGCAGGCGGTAAATTACCAGCCTATGCGCGCGAAACAGGCGCCGATGCGATTGGCTTGGATGAAACAGTGGATCCCGTTTGGGCACATAAAAGTTTGCCGGCCGGTTTGCCCGTCCAAGGCAATCTTGACCCGCTGGCCTTGATTGCCGGGGGGGATATGTTGGACGATGCTGTCACGCGCATCATTGACGCGCTGGCTGATCGCCCCCATGTTTTCAATCTTGGTCATGGGATTTTGCCAGATACGCCCATTGCCCATGTTGAGGCGCTGGTCGCACGCATCCGGGGGTAGAGTATGACAGCAGCGTTAATCGGATTGCTTGGCACAGCCTATCTGTGGGTGAAGGCTGGGCATTTGATTTTTGTCATCTTCTGGATGGCAGGGCTCTTCATGCTCCCGCGCTTTTTTGTCTACCATCAAGAATCCGCGCCCGGCAGCGCCGAAGAGGCATTATGGGTAGAGCGTGAGCAACGCTTGCTGCGCATTATTTTAAAGCCATCCATTGCCATTGTCTGGATTTTAGGCCTCGCCTTGGCGCTGGACACCGGCGCTTTTGCCCAAGGCTGGTTTCATGTAAAATTTGCCGTGGTTTTGGCATTGTCTGCCTATCATGGCTGGATGGTCGGCTATGCCCGGCGGCTGCAAGCTGGCGAGCGACGGTTAAGCGGACGTACGCTTCGCCTGGTGAATGAAGTGCCGGGGCTTGCGGCTGTGATCATTGTGATATTGGCAATCATCAAACCCTTTTGACGCGCCCGTCCAGCCGTGAATCTGTAGCCGGGCGGCTGCGGAACATTTGATTGACTTTGGAGGTTATGACGCTTACTCCCAAGCCACCGCTCGGCCATTCGCGCCTTTATGAGCAGCTCCCGTTTTGTTTTTGATGCTGTTGCGGTCTTCCAACCCAAATCTTGTCCCGGATGTCCTCCATGATGCACTTGAAAGAACTGAAGAAAAAAACCCCCGCTGAGCTGGTCGGCATGGCGGAAGAATTGGGGGTGGAAGGGGCCTCCACGCTGCGCAAACAAGATCTCATGTTTGCCATTTTGAAGGTTGAGGCCGAAAATGGCGAAGAGATTATCGGCGAAGGCACAATTGAAGTGCTGTCCGACGGATTTGGCTTTTTGCGCGCGCCAGAATCCAACTATTTGGCTGGCCCAGATGATATTTACGTCTCGCCCAACATGGTCCGTAAATATGGCCTGCGCACCGGCGACACTGTGGAAGGTGAAATTCGCGGGCCCAAGGATGGCGAACGCTATTTCGCGCTGACAACAATTAAGTCGATCAACTTTGATGATCCTGATGTTGTCCGCCACCGCGTCAATTTTGACAATCTGACGCCACTTTATCCCGATGAGCGCCTAAAGCTCGACACACTTGACCCGACCGTCAAGGACAAGTCGGCCCGCGTCATTGATATTATTTCGCCCCAGGGCAAGGGCCAGCGCGCCTTGATTGTCGCACCGCCGCGCACCGGTAAAACTGTGCTGCTGCAGAATATGGCAAAGGCGATTACGGACAATCATCCCGAAGTCTTCTTGCTCGTCTTGCTGGTTGATGAGCGTCCAGAAGAAGTGACGGATATGCAGCGGTCGGTGAAGGGCGAGGTGATTTCCTCGACCTTTGACGAACCCGCGTCGCGCCACGTGCAAGTTGCTGAAATGGTTATCGAAAAGGCCAAGCGCTTGGTCGAGCATAAAAAGGATGTTGTTATTCTGCTCGATTCCATCACGCGTCTGGGCCGCGCCTACAACACAGTGGTCCCGTCATCGGGCAAGGTGTTGACCGGCGGTGTTGATGCCAATGCCTTGCAGCGTCCCAAGCGCTTCTTTGGCGCTGCGCGTAACATTGAAGAAGGCGGGTCGCTGTCCATCATTGCAACGGCGCTGATTGATACGGGCAGCCGTATGGATGAAGTTATTTTTGAAGAGTTTAAGGGCACGGGTAACTCTGAAATTGTCCTTGATCGCAAGGTCGCTGATAAGCGCATCTTCCCCGCATTGGATGTCGGCAAGTCTGGCACGCGTAAGGAAGAATTGCTGGTTGAGAAGGATAAGCTCACTAAGATGTGGGTGCTGCGCCGCATTCTGATGCAGATGGGCACCGTCGATGCCATGGAATTCTTGCTCGACAAGATGAAGGATTCCAAGACCAATGACGACTTCTTCGACAGCATGAACCAATAACAGGCATAAGGGACGCTGCGGCTGCCATAGTCACTGCCCCCGCCACACAGTATTTTTGGAGATATCGCGTTGAGTTTTGACCTTATGCCGCTTTTGTCCGCTGCCACGTCCTTGGGCGGGGTGGGCGATATTTGGGGCCATATTGTTGCCGATTTCTCTAACATCACGCAGCCCGCGGCCTTTGCGGCCTTTGTGCAAGTGTTGCTGATTGATTTGGTGCTTGCGGGCGACAATGCCATTGTTGTGGGGGCTTTGGCCGCTGGCTTGCCAGCTGAACAGCGCCGCAAAGTCATTGTCATTGGGGTGGTGGCTGCGCTGGTCTTGCGAATCATTTTTGCGCTGACAGTCAGTTGGCTTTTGGGCATTGTTGGGCTGGTTTTGGCGGGCGGCTTGCTGCTGCTGTGGGTCGCGTGGCGCATGTACCGCGATATTCACCAACATCAGCCTACAGACTCACCCGGATCGCCCGAAATTGTGGGCGATGAAGACTCAGGGATTCCCGCTGCGAAAAGCTTTGCGGCGGCAGCTTGGTCCGTTGCCATTGCCGATGTGTCGATGAGCTTGGATAATGTCCTGGCTGTTGCAGGGGCCGCGCGTGAGCACCCCGGCATTCTCATTGTCGGGCTGATTTTCGCAGTCGCGCTGATGGGCATCGCGGCCAACATCATTGCCCGCTATATTGAACGCTATCGCTGGATCGGCTGGGTTGGCTTGGCCGTGATTGTTTATGTTGCAGTGAAGATGATCTGGGAAGGCTTCCACGAAGTGCAGCCGCATCTCATGGCCTTTGCCGGGCTATAAGAACGACCAGAGCAGGGGGCACAGATGGCGGACGTCTGGACCACAGTGCCAGTTTTAGAAGGTGAGCATATTGTGCTGCGGCCATTGGACCGCGCCGATGGGCCCGCCATTGTGGCCGCCGCCGCTGATGGGCAATTATGGGATTTGTTCTACACCAGCATCCCCTCTGAGGCGACAATTGCGGCCTATCTGGACACAGCTGAACATGAACGGGCCATTGGCCGCGCCTTGCCCTTGGTGGTCATCCACAAGGCCAGTGGCAAGCTTGTCGGGGCCACGCGCTTTATGCGGATGCACAAGGCCGATCGCCGTGTGGAAATTGGTACCACATTTTACGCCCAATCTGTCCACCGCACAGCGGTGAACACCGAGGCCAAGCTGTTGATGCTGCGCCACGCCTTTGAGGTCTTGAGCTGCCAATGTGTCCAGTTTCGCACCGACCATTTGAACCAAGCCTCGCAACGCGCGATTGAGCGGCTGGGCGCCAAGCGCGATGGGATGTTGCGGGGGCACCGGATCATGAATGGCCGGGTGCGCGATACAATTGTCTATTCCATTCTGGCGCAGGAATGGGACGGCGTGGCGCGCAATCTTCAACTCCGCCTGTCGCGCCACCCAGGTTGAGTGACGGGCTCTAAATTTTCGACAACGAGCAGATTTGCACCGTGTAATTCCCCCGTCACTGTCACGCTTTGGTCCAGATAGCGGCGGTGGCGCTCCTCTTGGATTGCTAAAGCGTGAAAACGCCCATCGCGGACCATAAGTAAATGCAAGCCAAGGCTCGGCTGAAATACAAAGACACCCGTTGCTGATATTTTTCGACGCTTGGGCATGGCCAACTCCCCGTTGCAGATGTCGAGGCGGGCGCCCCCGCTCGTCATCCTGCAAACCCTTGGTGGTCGGGGAGTTAGTACACCGAAGTGACTCGGCCCTGCGGCCTTTGGGCGTGAAGCCTTGGACATACGCCACAGGCTCCCCGACCATAGGATCAGGAAGTGTGACGCTGATACGGCCAGCATCGACCGGTCACTTTGGGGGTACTAATCCCCAGGGCCGTGCGTGGCGGCTCCGGGGATGAGTATCTGTCAGCTCTTGGTTCGAGGCAAGCAGCTTTCGCGTGATTGTCAGCTCAGCCCAAATGCTGCGCAAAAAAGGCAACGGTGCGGCCATCGGCCAAATCTGCGCCTTCTTCGTGCCGACGATTGCCCATTTCAGCGGCAAAGCCATGGTCTAGCCCCTGATAATCATGCAGCGTGACCTTGGGATGGGAATCAAGCGCGGCATGAATGGCCGCTTGTGCCTCAGGCCCGACAAAATGATCCGCCGTTGGAATGTGCAGCATCAGCGGATTGGCAATGGCATGGGCTTCGTTGAGCATGGTTTCAATCATCACGCCATAATAGCCCACGGCGCAGTCCACATCGGTGCGGGTGGCGGCCATATAGGCGAGCCGACCCCCCAAACAATAGCCAACCAGGCCAATGCGGTCCACGGGCGGCTGGCCGCCCACACCGTGGCGGATCGCCTTTAGGGCGGCTTCAATGTCGAGAACGCCGTCATTGGGATCATATTGCTGGAAATAGCCAAAGGCTTGGTTCAATTCAGCCTCAACATCGGGGTTCAGCTCAACACCCGGGGCAAAGCGCCAGAAAATCTCAATCCCCACAGCTAAATAGCCTTGCGCGGCCCAGCTATCACATTTGTGGCGAATGCCTTCATTCAGGCCGAAAATCTCAGGCACCACAAGAATTGCGGCCTTGGGAGCCGTGGCGGGGGCGGCCACATAGGCATTCATATCGCCAATTTTGGTCATGGTCATAGCAATCTGGTCCTCTTTTCAGGGGGTAAATGGGCATATTCAAAGTCTAACAGCCAGCTTTTGGTTTTTGGGCCATCGCCTGCCGAATAATATTCTGGGCCTGCACGAGATATCACGCGATGGCATGGGATGAGGAGGGGATAGGCATTGGTTTTGCACGCTTGGCCAATCGCACGCGCGCTTGAGCCACACGCATCGGCAACAGCGCCATAGCTGCGCGTTTCGCCATAGGGGATAGCAGCAATCGCCGCCCGCAACATGCGCCCTTCAGCGCCGGGCAGCGCCTGCAAAGGCACGTCAAATTGCTGGCGTGTCCCAGCAAAATATTCCGAAAGCTGGCGGATGGCGGCTGCCAATATGGGGTGGTTATCTGGCCCATCGCCCAGTTTTGCGGTGCCATGGGGCAGGATTTTGAGGCGCGCTAAGGCTGCATCATCCGCGTGAAGCTGGATGGCTCCAATCGGGCTGTCAAAACAGGCGGTTGCGGTTGTGCGGCGCATGGCGCACAAATGGAGTGATTTTGACGGCACCTCAAGGGAGTGATGGCCATGAAATTCAATATTGAGGTTGAGTGTACGCCAGAAGAAGTCCGCCGCTTGGTCGGCCTGCCTGACCTGAGCGAGCTGCATCAGGCCTATATGGACCAGATGAAAGACGCGATGGCCAAGGGCCTAACGCCCGATGCGATGGACACAATGATCCGCAACTGGGTGCCCGGCGGGGCAGCTGGTATGGAATTTGTCAGCACGTTAATGAAGGGCATCACCACGCCCCCCAAGCGCGATTAAAGGCAAAGTGCCTCGCTTATGCTGACCTAATGTCCCAAAATGATACGATTTTTGCGCTGTCCAGTGGTCCGCTGCCTGCGGGCATTGCGGTTGTGCGCCTGAGCGGCCCTGCGGCGGGTGCAGCGTTGGGGGCAATGATTGGGCCTTTGCCCCCGCCGCGCCGGGCCAGCTATCGCCGGGTGCAGGATGCGGCGGGCAAGCCGCTGGATGATGGTTTGGTGCTCTGGTTTCCCGGGCCCAATACAGCGACAGGCGAAGATTTGGCTGAGCTGCATCTCCATGGGGGCCGGGCCGTTGTGGCCGCTGTTTTGGCAGAATTGGGCCGCCAGCCCGGATGTCGCCCCGCACAAGCTGGAGAGTTTACGCGCCGTGCCTTTGAAAATGGCCGAATTGATCTGGCGGAGGCCGAAGGCTTGGCAGATTTGCTGGCCGCGGAAACTGAAGCGCAGCGCCAATCCGCCTTGGCCTTGGCCGAAGGCGGGCTGGGCCGGCTTGTCGATCAATGGGAACGGACGTTGCTTGCCGAATCGGCGCGTCTGGAGGCGCTGCTCGATTTTTCTGATGAAGGTGATGTGGGGGAAGTGGCACCCAAGGCGGATGGGCTGATTGCGCTGCGCGATGCGTTACAGGCACTGGCCAAAGCCCCGCCGGCAGAGCGGCTACGCGATGGGGTGCGAGTGGTGTTGGCTGGCCCGCCAAATTCAGGAAAATCAAGTCTTTTCAATTATTTAGTTGGTCGTGAGGCCGCCATTGTGACGCCGATTGCCGGCACCACGCGCGATCGGATTGAAGCGCCAATTGCGCTCGATGGCGTGCCCTTGCTGCTGATTGATACAGCCGGGTTGCGCGAAGAGACGGTGGATGAAGTGGAGGCAATTGGCATTGCCCGGTCTGGCGCGGCGATGGCAGAGGCCGATATTCTTCTTTGGCTTGGCCCGGCAGAAGAAACGCCGCCCGGTGTGGTGCTGATTGCGGCCCGAGCTGATGTGGCACCTGCGGGGCGACCGGGCTTGGCAGTCTCCACCAAAACAGGCTTGGGGTTAGAGGAGTTGCGGGCTGACCTTGTCACACGTGCCAAGGCGCTGTTGCCGCGGCCCGGCGCTTTGGCGTTAAACGCCCGCCATCGCGCCATTTTGGCCGAGGTCGAGACGCACTTGGATGACGCCATTCGCAGCGATGATCTTTTGATCCGCGCCGAATGTCTGCGCCTTGCCCGCAGCCAGATGCACGCGCTGACGGGCCGGTCTGGCGTGGAGTCATTGCTCGACGCGCTGTTCGGCACCTTTTGCATTGGTAAGTGACGGGGCGGGTCTGCCCCATGTTTCACGTGAAACATATTTGACCTGACGCCCGCTCCTGCGTAGCGCCAAGCCATGAGTCGGGCTTTTGATGTCATTGTCGTGGGCGGGGGCCATGCGGGCTGTGAGGCAGCCGCCGCTGCGGCGCGCATGGGCGCGCGGACAGCTCTGGTCAGTTTTCGCCGGGATATGATTGGTGCCATGTCGTGCAACCCGGCCATTGGCGGGTTGGGCAAAGGCCATTTGGTGCGCGAAGTTGACGCGTTTGACGGCATTTTGGCGCGCGCAGCAGATGCCGCGGCCGTCCATTACCGGATGCTCAATGGCTCTAAGGGTGCGGCCGTGCAGGGCCCCCGGATTCAGGCGGATCGCAAGCTGTTTAAGGCGGCTATTCATGATTTGCTGGCGGCGCAAAGCGGGCTGGAGATTATTGAGGGCGAAGCGCAGGCGCTGGCTTTAGACGTGGACGGCGTTCTCACGGGGTTGGTGCTGGGGACAGGCGAAACATTGGCCGCGCAGGCCATTGTGCTCGCCACTGGCACATTTCTAAACGGCAAAATGTTCTGCGGTGAGGCGCTAACAACGGGCGGCCGCGTGGGCGAGGCGGCGGCCGTGTCGCTCGGCACGCAATTGCGCGGCCTCAACTTGCCCATGGGCCGCTTGAAAACAGGCACGCCGCCGCGATTGGACGGACGCACAATTAACTGGGCGCACCTGGATGTGCAGCCCTCTGACCAAGAGGCGTGGACCTTCTCAGACATGTCGGCCGGGCGAAGCGTGCCGCAGCTGTGGTGCGCAATTACCCGGACAACACAGGCAACACATGATGTGATTCGCGCGGCGCTGGATCGATCTCCGCTGTTTTCGGGCGCAATTGAGGGGCAGGGCCCGCGCTATTGCCCCTCCATTGAAGATAAAATCCATCGCTTTGGCGACCGGGACGGGCATCAGGTTTTCTTGGAGCCGGAAGGGCTGGATGATCCGCTCGTTTATCCCAATGGTATTTCCACATCGCTGCCGGCTGATGTGCAAGAGGCCTTTTTGCGGACGATTCCGGGGTTGGAAGCGGTCCAAATTGTCCAGCCGGGCTATGCGGTGGAATATGACCATATTGATCCGCGCGCTCTGCACCCAAGCCTTGAGATTCGCGATTTGCCGGGCGTTTATTGTGCGGGCCAGATTAATGGCACGACTGGCTATGAAGAGGCCTCGGCGCAGGGGCTGGTGGCGGGGCTCAATGCGGCCGCCCGCGCCTTGGGTCGTCCGCCCTTGGTGCTCGATCGGGCAAGCTCGTATATTGGCGTGATGATTGATGACCTTGTTTTGCAGGGCATTACGGAGCCATATCGGATGTTGACGGCGCGGGCGGAATATCGGCTGCGCCTGCGGGCAGACAATGCGGCCAGCCGCCTGACACCTTTGGCGCTTGAGCTAGGCTGTGTTGGCCCCGCGCGGCGGGACTGGTTTGTTTCACGTGAAACACTGCGGGCCCAATTGCGTGCTGCCTTCGATCGGCCTGTCACGGGTGCAACGCTTGCGGAGCATGGGTTGGCCGTCCGCGATCGCGGGGAACGGCAAAGCTTGTTTGAATGGCTGCGCTTCTTGACGCCTGATCCTGCCCTGCTGGCTGCCCTTTGTCCTCAAGCGGCAGATGCACCTGCTGATCTCTTGGCTGAAATGCGCGAAGATGCGCGCTATGCACCTTATATCGCCCGGCAAGAGGCCGAAATTCGCGAGATGCGCGCCAATGACTCAATTCCCTTACAGGGCGTCGATTTTGGCACAGTGCCCGGCCTCTCAAATGAAATGGTGGAACGGCTGCAGACGGCCCGGCCCGCGACTTTGGGCGCGGCAGAGCGTGTGCGCGGCATTACTCCTGCGGCACTGGCCGCCATTCTGGTCGCAGCTAAGCGCCAGCAACAGGTGGCCGCATGACTGAAGATGAAGCGAAGGCGTGGCTGGTCGAGAGGCTTTCTGTTTCACGTGAAACATTGGACCGGCTTGAGGCCTATCGCAGTTTGGTTCTTGCCGAAACAGCGCATCAAAACCTCATTGCCCGGTCCACCTTTGATGTGTTTTGGGCGCGCCATATCGTCGATAGCGCCCAATTGCTGACGCATATCGAGGGGGCTGTTGAAGGCCCTTGGCTCGACTTGGGGGCAGGCGCGGGCCTGCCCGGTATTGTGCTGGCTATTATTGGCAATCGCCCCGTGCATATGGTGGAAGAGCGGCGCGGCAGGATCGCCTTTCTGAACCGCGTGGTGGACGCGCTGGGCCTCGACCAGGCGACGGTTCATGGCTGCAAAGTTGAGGCGCTGCGCCTGCCCCCTGCTGCCATTATCACCGCACGCGCCTTTGCTCCGCTGCCCAAATTATTTGATCTTGCCCACCGCTTTGCGCGACCCGATACGCTTTGGCTCTTGCCAAAAGGCCGGTCTGCGCAAGATGAAGTGGAAACTGCTCGCACAAACTGGCAGGCTGTGTTTCACGTGAAACAGAGCATCACCGACTCCGAGGCAGCCATTTTGGTGGCCCGGAATGTGAGAAAGGCGAAAGCGGCATGATCCGGATCGCAGTGGCCAATCAAAAAGGCGGCGTTGGCAAAACCACGACGGCAATTAATGTGGCAACCGCCTTGGCTGCAATTGGCTGGGGCGTGCTGCTGGTCGATTTAGATCCGCAGGGCAATGCCTCTACTGGCCTGGGCGTCAGCCAAAGCCAGCGTGAACAAACCAGCTATGATGTTCTGATGGGCGAAGCCGCCATTGTGGACGCCGCCATTGCCACGCGCATCCCCAATTTGGCCGTGCTGCCGGCAACTGTCGATTTGTCTGGCGCGGAAGTGGAATTGGTGGATGCGGATCACCGCGCCCATCGGCTGAAAGCGGCGCTTGATGCTGTGCCTGCGGGAAAATGGGATGTGGCGATTATTGATTGTCCGCCCTCATTGGGCTTGTTGACAGTCAATGGCCTTGTTGCTGCCCATTCGCTTTTGGTGCCGCTTCAATGTGAATTTTTCGCGCTCGAAGGCCTTAGCCAGCTGCTCCAAACATTTGAGCGCATTCGCGCCACCTATAACCCGCGCTTGAGCATGTTGGGCGTGGTGCTGACCATGTATGATCGGCGCAATCGCCTCACGGAAATGGTGGCAGAAGATGTGCGCGCCTGTCTGGGCGAGGCTGTGTTTTCCACGGTTATTCCGCGCAATGTGCGCCTGTCGGAAGCGCCGAGCCATGGCTTGCCTGCACTTATCTATGACCATCGTTGCTCAGGATCCGAAGCCTATATGGCGCTCGCGCGTGAAGTGGTTGGGCGTCTTCCCCAAGTGAAAGTTGCTGCATGACCGACGAGACACCGCTTCCCAAAAAACGCACCGGCCTTGGCCGCGGCCTTTCCTCGCTGCTGGGGGAAATTCAGGCTGAAACAGCCAGTGCCGTTTCAGGTCGGGCCGATGCTGGGTCTGTGCCAGAGGGTGTGCGCTTGGTGCCTGTCGCCAGCTTGCAGCCTTTGCCAGATCAGCCGCGCCGTAACTTTGATGAAGAGGCACTGGACGAGCTGGCCCGGTCAATCACCACGCTGGGGGTGCTGCAGCCCATTGTTGTGCGAGATTTGGATGGCCAATTGCAAATTGTGGCTGGGGAACGCCGTTGGCGTGCCGCACAACGTGCCAGACTTCATCAAGTCCCTGTCATTGTTAAAGAATTTGATGACCGAACAGCGCTGGAAATTGCGCTCGTTGAAAATATTCAGCGTGAACAGCTCAACGCCTGGGAAGAAGGCGAGACCTATCGGCGGCTGATTGAAGATTATGGTCATAGCCAGGAAGAACTGGGCCGGATTGTTGGCAAATCGCGCAGTCATATCGCCAATTTGATGCGCCTGCGGAATTTGCCAATCGCCGTGCATGATTGGCTTGTCTCTGGCCAATTGACGATGGGCCATGCGCGCGCCTTGCTGCAATGCGAAACGCCCGAACTTGTGGGCCGCGAAGTGATTGCGCGGGGCCTTTCGGTTCGCGAAACTGAAAAGCTGGCGAAAAAATCTCGCCCGTCCAACGCGCGGACCCCGGCCCGCACACCGATGGCCCAAGAGGCCGATATTGCCGCTTTGGAACGTCAATTGGGCGATATGCTGGGGCTTAAGGTGCGCATTGGCCATGGTGCGCGCGGCGGCACGGTGACGCTGTCTTATTCCTCGCTCGACCAGCTGGATTTGATTTGCCAGCGCTTGTCAGGCGAACGAATTTAGCAGCTGATCTAGGCTTTAGCGCGGGCCAGCCACGGGCTTGGCCGGCTTTGCCTCTTGCAGCAGCTTGAGAATGACAGCCGCCCGATTGTCACGCGCGGCATGGTCCAGCGCGGACAGGCCGGTTGCCCGGTCAGTCTTGGCGGGATTGGCACCTGCTGCCAGCAATAGGCGCACCATCGCCACATCGCGTGCTTGAACGGCCAGAATAAGCGGCGTTTCGCCTTGGCCATTAGTCGCATCGACTTGCGCCCCGCGCTTCAGCAGCACATCGGCCCCTTCGGTAAAGCCAATAAGCGTGGCCGCAATCAGCGGCGTATTGCCTGATCCATCGCGAATATCGGGCTTGGCGCCGCGCGCCAGCAAGAAGGACAGCCACGTCACATCGCGGCGTTTGACCACAATATGCAGCGCTGTTTCGCCAGAGAGTGTATCGCGCGTATCGACAATAACGGTGCCCGGCCGGCTCAGAATTTCCGTCGCCTTATTGCCATCGCGATCCCGAACAGCTTTTAAAAAGTTATAGCTGTCAGAAAATTGCGCATGCGCTACACTTGGCCAAAGCAACAAAGGAGCCATGAGTGTCGCGAATGTCTTCTTCATGTCGATATGCCCCAAATACGCCTTTATCGTGGCTTGCGTCCTGCCGCCTAGCAGAGCAAGGCTAGCCGGACCATGAACAAATTCAAGTCACTCCTCTCAATTGCCGCTTTTGCCGTTCTCGCCGCCTGTGGTGGGGCAAGCCCCGATGCCGGGCCGCCGCCGCTGGAAGGCGCACGAATGGGCGGGGCCTTCAGCCTGATGAATCAGGATGGTAAGACTGTCACTGACAAGGACTTTGCGGGCAAATATCGGCTGATCTATTTTGGCTATAGCTTTTGCCCAGATGTGTGCCCGGTGGATGCCCAAGTTATGGGCCGCGCGCTGAAGATGTTTGAAGCCGAGGATAAGGGCCGCGCGCTTAAAATTGTCCCGATTTTCATCACAGTTGATCCGGCTCGCGATACGCCGGGCGTGCTGAAAGAATTTGTCAGTAATTTCCATCCGCGCATGGTGGGATTAACGGGCAGCGTGGCCCAAATTGATGATGTCGCCCAGCGTTATGGCATTGCCTTTATGCGCGCCAAGCCCAATGCCGATGGCGCCTATCTGGTCGATCATGCGCGCATGATTGTGCTTTATGGCCCTGAAGGCCAACCCATTGCGATCATGCCCCAAAATGCGGGTGAAACTGCGGCGCAAGATATGGCCGCAGAGCTGGCCCGCTGGGTAAAATAGGCCCGCTATGGCCGGCCGCTATTGGGAAGATAAACCGCTTCACGCGCTTGACCGCGCCCAGTGGGAATCGCTGTGTGATGGCTGCGGGCGGTGCTGCCTGCATAAGCTGGAAGATGAAGATAGCGGTGAAATTTACCCCACCAATGTGGCGTGCCGCCTCTTGGACCGCCGCACGGGCCAATGTTCGGACTATAAAAACCGCTTTGCGCAAGTGCCCGATTGCATCCGCCTGACACCAGCCCGGCTTGAAGCGCTAGACTGGCTGCCTCCAACTTGCGCCTATCGCCTGCGTGCCGAAGATAAGCCTTTGCCAGACTGGCATTATCTGGTCTGCGGCGATCGCGAAGAAATTCACCGTCGGGGCATGTCGACACGCGGATGGACCATCTCTGAGGTCGATGCAGGCGATTTGGAGCATCATATTGTTGAGAAGTGGCCCGGCTCTGACGCATGATTGACGATCTCGACATCGTCCGAAAGTCGCGGGCTCGGCGGATGAAATTGTCAGTTGATCCGCGCTCGGGCCGTGTTCGCTTAGTGCTGCCAGTGCGCGCCTCTTTGGCCGCCGCCTTGGAGTGGGCCGAAGCGCATCAAGGCTGGATTGCCCGGCAACGCGCCCGCCTGCCCCAGCCTTGGCCTGTCGAGCCGGGCATGATTGTGCCTTTTGGCGGCGAAGATCATGTTTTGAACTGGGCCGAGCATCATCCCCGATCTCCCCAGCGCGTGGCAGGCGAAATTCAGATTGGGGGTCCGCAAGAGTTATTGGCGGCGCGGCTGTTGCGCTGGCTGCGGGCTGAGGCGCACCGCCTGTTAGAGGCAGAAACTCGCGAAATTGCCGAGACACATGGCCTGTTTGTCCGGGCTGTCGCTGTGGGGGATCCGAAATCCCGCTGGGGCAGTTGCTCAAGCACCGGGGATATTCGGTATAGTTGGCGGCTGATTCTCGCTCCAGATTATGTGCGCCGAGCGACAGTCACGCATGAGCTGGCACACCGGGTGCATATGGACCATAGCCGGGCGTTTCACACGCTTGCCGCCCAGCTTTATGGCGGAGATCCCGCCCCTGCGCGCGACTGGCTTCGCCGCCACGGGGCGCGGCTTTATTGGTTTGGCCGCGCGGACTGAGAGTCACGCCGGGTGGCGGCGTTGGGCCTTACGGGCTGGGCATCACGCCGTGTCGCTTCATCAATGATGCGTCGATACTCAGCCTCTTCATCGGGCGTTGCTTGGCTGGGATCGGTCACGTCACTTGCCGGATCCCCCGCCATATTCCCCATATCACCCAAATAGGCTTCTTCATCGCTTTCGAGCAGCCATTCCGGCAGCGTGACATCGGTTTCAAATTTTTCCACCGGCCGGGCAGCGACGGCCTGTGACATGAAAGCGGCAAAGGCCGTGGCAGGTGCGCGGCCACCTTGCAGGCCCCGCACGGGCTTTGCATCATCACGGCCCATCCACACGCCCGTTGTGAGCCCACTTGAAAAACCAACAAACCAGCCATCTTTGTTCGAGCTGGTGGTCCCCGTTTTGCCCGCAACCGGGCGGCCAATTTGGGCCGCACGGCCAGTGCCCGCACTGACAGCGGTTTGCATCATATCCGTCATGCCAGCGGCCACCCAGGGATCAACAACTTGCAATTCCTCTGCCTTGGGGCGTTCATACAGCACGGCACCTTGCGTGGTGGTGACTTTTAAAATGCCATAAGGCGCCAAGGATTTGCCCTTCGCGCTAATGGCATTGAAGGCGCGGGTCAGATCAATCAGGCGGACATCAGATGTGCCCAAGACCATTGAGGGCTGGGTGTTAATGGGCGTTGTCAGCCCCAATCGGCGGGCGACCGCAGCAATGGCCTCCGTGCCGACTTGCTGGCCAATTTGGGCGGCAATGGTGTTGATGGAATAGGTAAAGGCGGTCCGCAGTGTCATTTCACCGCGATATTCTTTGGTGTTGTTCCGCGGGCTCCAGCCATTGATGTTGATGGGCTCATCAATCATCTTTGTCTCAGGCGTCATGCCCGCTTCCAACGCAGCCAGATAGACAAACAGCTTAAAGGCAGAGCCCGGCTGGCGCACGGCTTGAGTGGCGCGATTGTAAATTGACGTTACATAATCGCGCCCACCCACCATGGCGCGTACTGCGCCATCGCGGTCAATGGCAACAAGCGCCCCTTGAGCGCCTTCGGGCGCATATTGCTTGATGGCAGCATCTGCGGCTGCCTGCATTTTGGGATCAAGTGTGGTCCACACTTCAATTGGGCCCTGGCTTTCATCAATCAGCCCTTCAAGCTGCGGCAACGCCCAATCCGTGAAATAGCGAATGCTGTTTTGCTGGGGGCCTGTTGCCAGCCGCACGGCTTCAGGCCGGGCGGCCGCGGCCACGCCAGGGCTAATGGCGCCCGCATCTGCCATGACATTCAGCACCACGCGCGCCCGGCCCACAGCGGCCTTGGCATCTGCTGTTGGCGCATAGTTGGACGGGGCTTTGACCAGCCCGGCAATAATCGCCGATTCCTCAAGGCTCAGATCATTTGCGGGATGATCAAAAAAGCGACGCGAGGCGGCATCAATGCCATAGGCCCCACCGCCAAAATAAACGCGGTTGAGATAAAGTTCGAGAATCTCATCCTTGGAATATTTGGCTTCCATGGCCAGGGCGAGAATCATCTCACGGCCCTTGCGGCCAAAGGTTTTAGTGTTGGTCAAAAACAGGTTGCGCGCCAATTGCTGCGTAATGGTTGAGGCGCCTTGGGCAAAATGGCCGCGCTCTAACCGCACTTGCACGGCGCGCGCCATGCCAATGGGGTCAATGCCGGGATGGTAACGAAAGCGCCGGTCTTCGACGGCAATCATCGCATCAACCATAACCCCTGGGATGCTACGATAATCCAGCCATTCGCCATAAATAGGGCCTAAAGAGAGGACGACTTGCCCATCGGCCCCGCGCACGCGGATGACTTGGCCCAGCGATTGGCGGGTGCGCAATTCCGAAAATTCGGGCAGCGACGAAAAGGCAAAGCCAACCGCGCAGGCAAGGCCAAAGCCAAGAATTGCCCCTGCAATCGTCCCCATATGGATGAGGCGCGCAAAAAAGCCACGCTGTTTGGGCGCGGCGGGGGCAGGAGGTGTAGAGCGAGGACGCGTGGCCATTAGCGCTCTCTTAGGCGGTCAGGCAGGTGCGAGCAAGAAATTGCGGCCCTAGGTGGCCGCAAATTGGCTAGTCACTATCGGCATCTTCAAAGGCCAGCGAGACGCTGTTCATGCAGAAGCGCAGGCCTGTTGGTTGAGGGCCATCGGGAAAGACATGGCCCAAATGCCCATCACACCGCCCGCAGCGCACTTCAACGCGCGACATGCCATGTGATCGGTCTTCCACCATTGTCACGGCATCAAGCGCAATTGGGGCATAAAAACTGGGCCAGCCAGAGCCAGAGTCATATTTGGTATCTGACAAAAACAAATCGGCCCCACAGCCGGCACAGCGGTAAACACCATCGGCCTTATTATCTGTAAGAGCGCCCGAAAAGGCCCGCTCGGTCCCGGCTTGGCGCAGGACATGATATTGTTCAGGCGTTAGGCGCGCACGCCATTCGTCATCCGTTAAGAGCGGCTTTTCCATCGCCTCTATCTGCGCCGTTGCTGGCCAATCTTCAACCCCCCCAACACCTTAGATTGGTGGCGTTAATCTATGTTAATCTGGGCGTAAAAATGCGTGGCATCGGGCTGCCTCTCATTGCCTTTAAAGGCTGTTTGCGATTAGCTTTCAGCAGGTTGGGCCGCGGCCGGCGGCAAGGAGCGGGTGTCCACGTGCAGGAAAATGGCAAAAACTGGCGCATCCATTGGTCGCCTTTTCCTGGCGTGGGCTTGGCCAGGCGAGACTATTTCATCTTTCTGTTTCTTCTCACTGCGACGTACACGGTTTTTGCCTATATTGGCCTGAACTGGGCGATGATTGCCGGTGCAGGCTCTCCAGTTTGGCCTGCTGCGGGCGTTGGGCTGGCAGGCTTGCTGATTGGCGGGCTGCGCGTCTGGCCAGCGATTTTCATTGGCCGCGTGCTGGCGGCCTTGCTCTCAGGGTCGCAACAGCCGCTCTGGGCCGATATGGCCATTGGCCTTGCCAATGTGTTGGGAACCGTTGGTCCTGTTTGGGTGATCCGCCGATTGGGAGGCATTGATCCACGGCTGCCCACTTTGCCAGATGTTGCGCGCTTTTTGTTTGGCGGGGCCGCGCTCGGGGCGTGTATTTCTGCCGCCCTCGGCACGCTCATCTTAATGGCCTCTTCAGATGTGGCGGCTCCGCAAGCATCGCAGCTGTTTATCAACTGGGCTGTTGGCAATTTTGCGGGCGCGGTCACGCTGGGGCCACTTGTCCTGTCTTGGGCAGATCGGGAGCGGCCCTTGTCGATGGGCCAATATATGCATCTTGGCCTGTTGATTATGGTCGCCACGCTGGTGGCGGTTATGGTGTTTGCTGGCCCCCCAGATGAGGCCCTGCAGACATGGCATTTATTGCCCATCATGGTGTGGGCGGCGTTGGCTTTTGATGTGCGGGGCGCCTCATTGGTGTTGTTCATCACATCGGCTGTTGCAGTTTGGGCCACCAGCGAAAATCTGGGCCCCTTGGCAAACCAGTTGCAGATGAGTTCTAGCCGCATTCCCCTTGTCCAGCAGTTTATTGCTGTAACGGCGCTCACCACGCTGTTTTTGGCGACCATCGCCGACGAGCGGCGGACAAAAGAGGAGCTGCGCGCCCGGGAAGAGCGGCTGCGGGCCGCCGTTGAGGCCAGTGGCGCAGGCACGTTTCGCTGGCGCTTTCATAGTGATCTTTTGGACTGCGATGATGTGATGCTGCAGTTGCTGCGCGTAGAGCCGGGGCGCCCGCCGCAACGCTTGGAAGATCTGATTGCGCTGTTCCACCCAGAGGATCGGACCAAGGCCCTGCAGGCCTTTGATGCCTGTTTGCGACGGGGGTCAGAATTTCGCCTCTCTGCGCGATTAGGCGCGGGCGGTGCGGCCTCACGCATTGTTCAGGGACGTGGACGGCTGGTCAGCGATGGTCAGGGCATGCCTGATTATGTGACGGGCGCTTTTGTGGATGTGACAGAGCGGTCGCGGCTGGAACAACGCCTCGCCAAAGCAGAAGAAACCTATCGCGCCGTGTTTGAGCAAGCCGGCGTTGGCGTGGTCCGCCTCACTTTGGCGGGGACAATTTTGGAAGCCAATGAGCGTTTTTGTGCCATGGTTGGTGCCCCGCTGTCGGATCTGACAGGCGCGGATTGGAAAACAATAAATGGCCGCGCAGAATCGCTTGAAACGCTGGCAGATGCGCATGCGGATATTGATTTGCTGCTCAGCGGACATAGCCAAAGCGGCCGTATTGAACGGCGCTATATTCAAGCTGATGGGGCCAGTGTGTGGACGGATGAAAGCCTCACTTTGGTGCATGATTCCGCAGGCGCCCCCGCGTTTGTTTTGGCCGTGGTGCAAGATGTTACCGAGCGCAAAGAAGCGGAAGACGAAGTCCAGATGCGGGCAAATGAGCTGGCCGTGGTGCTACGCGATGTGCCTGCGGCAATTTGGTTCGCCCATGATCCTGATAGCGCAGAAGTGACGGGCAATGCCTTTTCAGCAGATATGCTGCGCTTGCCCGACACCACAATTAACATATCCAAAACAGGGCCTGATGCACGCCATGTTTCGCACTTTCGGGTTTTGGACCGCGATGGCGTGGAGTTGAGCGCAACCGAGCTGCCCGTCCAACGCGCGGCGCGTGGAGAGTTGGTCCGCAATTTTGAAGAACGTGTTGTTTTTGACGATGGCCAAGAAGTGTATCTGCTTGGCAATGCGAGCCCCTTATATGATGGCGAGGGGCGGCCCCGCGGCGCTGTTGCGGCCTTTATTGACATCACAGATCGCAAGCAGAGCGAGGCGCGGGAACGCCTTTTGTCGCGCGAGGTGGATCATCGTGCCAAAAATGTATTGGCAGTTGTGCAGGCCATTGTGCAGCTGACACAGGCAGATAGCGTCACTGGGTTTCGGCGCATGGTGGCAGGCCGGATTCAAAGCTTGGCCCGCACGCATAATCTTTTGGCCGAAAACCGCTGGGAAGGCGTGGAGCTGCATCGTCTGGTGGTGGATGAGCTTGCGCCCTTTGGCCTGATAGACTCAGATCAAATTGATCCAAGCCGCTTTGTAATCAATGGCCCAGTGGTGCGGCTGAAGCCCGCTGCCGCGCAGGCGCTGGCCCTCGTCGCGCATGAATTGGTGACGAACGCAGTGAAATATGGCGCTCTATCTGGCCCCAAGGGGCATGTGGCCATTCAATGGGCGTTTACTGGCGCACACACGCCAGATCAGCTGACGTTGAGCTGGGTTGAACAAGGCGGGTTTCCCATTGCGCCGCCGGGGGCAAGTGGCTTTGGCTGGACGGTCATTCGGACATCAGTTGAAGACCAGTTGGGCGGCAAGCTCGCAACGGGTTGGGGGCCAGATGGCCTGCGATTGGAAATCCTCCTTCCTCTGGCTTCGCTGACGGACGTCAGGCCCTAATTAGGGGCGCCGCGGTGCGCGCGGTGCAGGAGCGGGCAAAGAGAAAGGGTATCCTGCGAACCGGGCGGGGGGGGGAGAGCCAAAGGGCCACAGGATACCCAAGCAAATCCAAAGTCTGGACCTGTCTAAGCTGTGCTAAATGGCCGCACAGCAGACTTATAACGGGCTAAATGGTAAAAGGTTCCCAGTGCGCCAAGGACTAAGTCTTTCATCAGCTTATGAAAGACTGGGGGAGTGCGCGCAGATCAGACACGCCTCAAAAGCCAGTCCAGCAAACAGTAACGTTTCGTGCTATAATTTATCCATATACACTCTTTGGCCTATGCGTGCGGAGTTAATGTTACTTTGCCCTGCGGTCGCGCTATACATGCCCCCAGACATACAGACCGGGTCGCACCGCATGACAATCTGGCTTCTTATTCTCATAGGCCTGTTTGGGCTGAATATTTACTATACCCCGCGCTTGCTGCGCCTGGTGCCGTGCCTTGTTGTTGCCGGCGCTGGCCTTGCCGGGCTGTATTGGCTTTGGGCTGGTGAATGGGAACTTGGTGCTCTTAGCTTTGCTGTGGCGGCCTTATCATGGCTGGGGCTGTCCGCGCTCTGCCGACGCGGGACAGTGCAGGATTAGGGGCGCAGCGCGGGCACAGGACGCAATTGGCTGGGCTGGATTTTGCACGCTTTTGCCGCGTCTAAAATGGCTGAAAAAATAGGCCCCGGATCGCGCACCCAGACATGAGTGGACAGCCGATTATTTTCATAAGCGCCTGATTCTTGCGCGGCCCGGCAGCCGCCTGCGGGGCGCCCATCTCGATCAATAAAGCGGCAGGACGCATCTTCGCTGGTGGCGCGCCGATCAAAAATCGCCCAGCCACGATACCAGCCATTTTCTTTGCGACGGGCGGGCATGGCCATGCTGTCGGGAACGCCATCGCCATCTTCATCGCGGACCTGCCAAAAGCCAAAGCGCATCGCCTTTAAAATCTCGTCGAGCATGGCCGGATTTTTGATACGCACTTGATCGCCAGAAATATTGGGCAGCCCTTTGCCCGCTGTGCACGGCTCCGTGGGCAAGGGGCCAATCAAAAAGGCCATATGGTCAATCTGACCATCGCCATTGCCATCATAAATATAGGCCCAATCTTGTGTGCCTGTGGCTTGGGCGTCTTCGCCAGCACGGGCAAAGCGGGGGCTTAACCAAATGTCCCGCTGCACATCGGCTAAAGGCTGTGCCGAAAGTGCAACGAGCACCACCTTATCTGCGCCGCTGGTAACAAAACTGATGACTCCACCTTCGGTTTGCTGCGCACAAAAGGGCTTTAAAGCCTCTTGCGCCGGTGGGGCGTCTGCCTCTGCTGCCACGGCCACCAACGCCGCTTCTGTGCTTCCTAGCCGTGCGCTGGTTGCGCGCATTTGGGCCTGAGCGGCAGGCAAAGCCCCCAGCAGCACGGCGAGCAGGCTGATATGCGTCCATATGACTGCGGGTCTATGCATCTGGGGCTCCCTTTCTCGCCTAAGCTGGTTGCCCCAGTTTAACCGCAAATGGGTGTTTGTGTCTTAATCTAAATCAAGCGAGGTGCATTTTGGGCGGCGATGGGATCAGCGCCGGTAAATGGGCAATTCCCACCCGCGCAAAATTGCGCCTCCGCGCAGGATGAGGCCCGCCAGCGTGGCAATGCCGCCGGCTGCATAGCTGGGCAGGCCTGCAAGGCTTAGGCCCACCATCAACCCCGAGGCCAGGGCGGCGGCCGTCACATAAAGTTCTGACCGCATGATGATGGAGGGTTCACCCGCCAGCATATCGCGAATAATGCCCCCCAAACAGGCAGTAAACACGCCCATGAGCAAGGCTGGAATAGGGGCAATGCCAAAGGCCAAAGCTTTGGCGACGCCATAGGTTGAAAAGGCCGCAAGCCCCAGCGCATCGCACCACAGCAAAACGCGGCTCGTCCAAAATCGCACGGGTGTGATCCACACCAGCATGGCAGCGCCCAAGCATAAGCCCAAGGTCGCATTTTGGCGCGTCCAAAACACTGGGGCACCAATCAGCAGATCGCGCACGGTGCCACCGCCCACGCCTGTCGCCACTGCAAAAAAGGCAAAGGTCACAAGATCGCGGCGTTTTTCGGCGGCCAAAACCGCGCCTGATGCGGCAAAAAGAAGAATGCCAGCATAGTTGAGCGCCTCAAGCACGGGCGCAATCGTCAACGGAAAAAAGCCACTTTGCATCATGTGCTTATAGGCCTAGCCGGGCAGCGGCGCTATGGCTCAGTTCACGCTGATCGGCGCGGCTGTGGCGGGGCGTGGCAAAAGCCACTTTACGTTTCAAATTAAAACCAATATCATGAGCCATAAATTTCCCAATTTAGGGGGTAAAGTGGGTCGCGCTTTTTGTTTTGCCGCTGCGCTTGTGGCTTTGGCTGGATGCTCAAAATCGCCATCATCTCCGCCCGTTGCTGATGCACCTATTGTCCGCACTGCACGGATTGCGGCGGCCACAGACGTGCCCGGGCTGGAGGCAACGGGCAGCGTTGCCCTGCGCCGGGAATTGGCCTTGGGCTTTACCACCGCAGGCCAGATTGCGACTATCACGGTCAATGAAGGTGATCGTGTGGCGAAAGGCCAGTTGCTCGCCGCGTTAAACGCTGATCAAGTGGCGTCTGCCCTTGTGGCCGCCCAAGCCGAACAGCGCCGGGCAGCGGCGGAATATCAACGCTCAGTGGCTTTGCGTGAGCAAGGTTGGATTACGGAATTGCGGCTGGAAAATGCACGTGCCGCGCTAGATGCGGCGCGGGCCAATGTCCGCGCGCGCGATTTTGCGTCTCAAACAGCGCGTATCTATGCGCCCAGCGATGGCGTGGTTCTGGCGCGGATGGCCGAGCCTATGGAAGTTGTGGCAGCGGGCACCCCCATTATTGCCTTGGGAGCCGAATCTGGCGGCTATGTGCTGCGCGTGCCCCTGTCTGACCGCGATAGCGCCCAAATTAGCCAAGGGGCGCGCGCGCAAATCAAGCTCGATGCGCTGGACCAAGTTCTTGAGGGCCAAGTGATTGAAATTGGTGGCCGGTCAGACCGGGCAACGGGCGCTTTTACAGTTGAGATTTCCCTGCCCAATCGTCCGGGCTTGCGATCTGGGCTGATTGGCCGGGTGAAAATTGAAACGGCCCCCTCTGCACGGGCTTCGGCCCAAGTGCTGGTGCCCCCCGGCGCCCTGTATCAAGCGCGCGCTGGCGAAGGCTTTGTCTTTGTGATTGATGAAAAAAATGTCGCACGCCTGCGCAAGCTGCAGCTGGGCGAAACCGATGATCGCGGCACGCAGATTTTGGCGGGCCTGCGCCCCGGTGACCGCGTTGCCATTTCCAGCCTTGATTTGCTGCGCGACGGCCAGCGCGTCACCCCGCAGGAGCGCCGCCCGTGAACCTCACCCAGCTGTCCGTCCGCCGATGGCAGCTGACTTTGGTCGGCTTTGCGCTTGTCTGCTTGCTGGGCATCAGTGCCTTTTTCAGCATCCCACGCTCTGTCGATCCTTATTTCCCCATTCCCTATACAATTGTCACTGCCGTGCTGCCCGGGGCCGATGCGGCCACCTTGGAAGAAACAGTTGCCAAGCCGCTTGAGCAAGTTCTGCAAGGTTTAGACAATGTGCGGGATATTCGCTCCACCAGCAGCGACGGCTTGGCCGTGGTGACTGTAGAATTCACGCATGGCACCGATGCTGAGCAGGTGCTCGACCGCACCGTTCGCGAAGTCAATGGCATGCGGGCCCAATTGCCATCAGGGCTTGCGCGGCTGGAAGTGCGCCGTCCCCGCACCACTGAGGCCGCTGTCTTGCAGCTGGCCTTGGTCAGCCCAACGGCCTCATGGCAGCGCATGGAAAAATATGCGCAAGATTTGCGCGAGCAGCTGACAGTCGTGCCGGGTGTGCGCGCGGTGAATGTCTTTGGCCTGCCCGCGCCTGAAGTGCGTGTTGCGCTTGATACGGCGCGTTTGGCGGCCGCCAATGTGGCGCCAACGGCTGTGGCCTCCGCGCTGGCGGCAGCGGGCGCAGATATGCCCGCGGGCTCTGTCCAATCGGATACCCGGCGTCTCAATATTGAGGCAGGCGGCGCCTTTCGCACGCTAGAGGCTGTGCGCACTGTGCCATTGCGGGGTGGCAATGGTCGTTTGATGACTGTGGGGGATGTCGCAGATGTCAGCTGGTCAACGTCCGAGCAGCTCAGCATCACGCGGTTTAACGGGGAACGCGCTGTCTTTATTGCCGTGCGCAAAAAAGATCAGGCAGATACAATTTTACTCGCCAAATCGCTGGCGGAGGAGACGCAGCGTCTGTCGCGCACGCTGCCGCCGGATATGAAATTGGCAACGGCGTTTGACCAAAGCGGCGATATTGAACGGAAACTTGGCCAATTGGGCCGCGACTTTGCGATTGCTTTGGCGCTAGTGCTGCTCACGCTGTTGCCCTTGGGCTTCCGCGCCTCGCTGGTGGTGATGATTTCCATTCCCACTTCGCTCGCCATTGGCCTCATCTCACTTAATATGTTGGGCTATTCGCTCAACCAGCTGAGCATTTCAGGCTTTATTGTGGCGCTGGGCTTGCTGGTCGATGATTCCATTGTCGTCACTGAAAATATTGAGCGGCATTTGCGCATGGGCGCGGCGCGCGCCGTGGCCGCAGTTGAAGCAACGAAGGAAATTACGCTCGCCGTCCTTGGGTCGACAGGCGTTTTGATTTTTGCGTTCTTGCCGCTTGCCAATTTGCCGGAAACAGGTGGCGATTTTACCCGCAGTTTGCCCGTGGCTGTCTTGGTGACGGTTGCGGCGTCGCTGCTGGTGTCGCTAACAATTGTGCCCTTCATTGCCAGCCGCATTCTCGAGCAGCATCAAACCGCTGAGGGCAATGCCTTTTTGCGATGGATTCAAGATAAGATTGAGCATTTCTACCGCCCCTTGCTGCATTGGGCGTTGGAAAATCCGCATAAGACTCTGTGGTCGGCCATGGCGGCGTGCCTTGCCATGTTGGCGACGATCCCCCTTCTTGGCTTTAGCCTCTTTCCCAAGGCAGATGTGCCTTATTTTGTGATCCGCATTGAAGCGCCCGAAGGCAGCAGCGTGGTTGAAACGGACCGCATCGTTCGCCAAGTCGCAGCCCAAGTGCGCCCCCTGCCCGAAATTGATGCGGTTATGGAAAATGTGGGGCGCGGCAACCCGCAAGTTTATTACAATAATATCCCGCGTGAATTTGATACGCGCTATGGGGAATTGTTCGTCACGTTGAAGGATTGGACGGGGGACTCGCCCGAGTTTCTGGAAGATCTCCGCCGCAAAATGGCCGGGATCTCCGATGCCCGGGTCACTGTTGTGCAGTTTGAACAAGGGCCCCCAATTGAGGCGCCTTTGGCCATTCGTGTGCGCGGGCCGGATTTGGCAGTTCTTAAATCCCTCTCGGCGCAAGTGGCAAATGTTCTGCGCACGACAGAGGGCACGCGCGATATTGATGATCCTCTGGCCATTGACCGGATTGATTTGGATTTGCACGTCGATCCGGAAAAAGCTGGGCTGTTAAATGTCGCGCCGGATGCCGTGCGCCGCACCTTGCGGCTGGCCTTGTCGGGTGAGCGCGCCGCCACGCTGCGCGACCAAGAGGGCGATGGCTATCCCGTCATGGTTCGCCTGCCTTTGGCGCAAAGCCAGCCTGTGTCGGCCATGAACCAAATTTATGTGCCATCGCTCAGCGGGGGCAGTGTGCCCTTGTCGCAACTCACGCGCCCGGCGCTTGAATCGTCGCCCTCCAAAATCAATCGGTATAAGCTGGAACGCTCTGTCACGGTGACGGCCTTTGTCCGCGATGGATATTTGACGTCGCGTTTGGCGAAGGAGGTTATGCCCCGCGTTGAACAGATTCCTCTGCCGGCTGGCTATAGCTTTATTCTGGGTGGTGAGGCCGAGGCCGCAGCGCGCAACAGCAATGGGCTGGGCGGCGTGGTCTTGCTGGCGGTGTTTGGCATTTTGGGCGTGCTGGTTGCCGAATTTGGCCGCTTCCGAGATGTGACCGTGGTGGCAGGGGTTATCCCGCTGGGGATTTTTGGCGGCTTGGCAGCGCTTGTCCTCACCGGCAATTCTTTGTCTTTCTTGGCCATTATTGGCTTTGTCGCTTTGATTGGGATTGAGATTAAAAACTCCATCCTGCTCGTTGATTTCACCACCAAGCTGCGCGAGCGTGGCCTGGGCCTGCGCGATGCCATTGAGCAGGCGGGCGAAGTCCGCTTCTTGCCAGTGCTGCTCACCTCCGTCACGGCAATTGGCGGCCTCTTGCCCTTGGCGCTGTCTGGCTCACAGCTTTATTCGCCTTTGGCCTGGGTGATTATTGGCGGGCTTGTCTCATCGACTTTGCTCAGCCGGATTGTAACGCCTGTCATGTATCTGCTGATTGCGCGCGGCGGTGCCGCGCGTGAAGCGGCCAAAGCGGCAGGCGCTTAATATTCATCCGGGCCATGTGTAACAGCCTTGCACAATAGGCTACGGGCGGCAAAATTCGTGTTTAATCACCTATCCACAAATTATGGCTGTCGATCAGCATCTTGGCCCATGCGCGATGGGCTTCTGCGCGGGCGCGGGCCTCAATGCGGGCGGCTGCATGGGCAAGGCGTTCGGCTTGCAGCACATCGGCCAGATCAATGGCGCCGAGCGCCTGTCCGCGCTTCAGCCGGGCCAATGCCGTCTGCTGGCCTTGCGCTGCGGTTTGGGCAAATTGCCAAGCGTTCAGCTTGGCCCGCAGGTCTGCGATATTGGTGGTCGCCAGCTCTGTCACCGAGGCGCGCACGGCCGCGCGTTCGGCCGTTGCTGCTGTGGCTTCGGCAGCGGCCTGATCGGCTGTTGCACGCCGGGCCGCAATGCCCAGCGGGATGGACATGACAACGCCTGCTCCGCGCTCTGCGCCATTGCGTTCCTGAAATAAGCGCAGGCCAATATGCGGATCGGCAATCCGATCCGCCTTGGCGCGGCGCGCTAGGGCTGCCAGCCGCAACGCTTCGGCATCGGCGGCAGCAATATCATGACTGCGCTCAACCACTTGGCGGCCCATTTCATCGAGGCGGCCGGTGTCTAAATCAGGGGTGGGAATGGCTGGGGCTGCAGGCGGCACGGCCAGGCTGGGGAATTGTGCGGCCAGCCGCGCGCGGGCGAGATCCACGTCTCCCGTCGCGTGCGCGAGGCTGGTTTGCGCATCTGCCAGTGCAGCGGCAGCCTGATCCAAATCAAGCGGGGCGGCATCTTTCAGTGCCACGCGCCGCTGGACGGCGTGGACCATGGCTTCATGGTTGCGCACAGCAGCGGCATCCACCTCCGCCTCGGCACTGGCGGCCAGCCAATCCCACCACAAGTCGTTCAGCGCCGTCGCCACTTGATGCCGGGCATCTTCGGCCAAATTCTCAGCCGCCAAAACGCCTTGTTCCCCGGCGCGTGTGTCCAGCCGTGCTTTTTGCGGCAGGCGGATGCCTTTCATCACGGTCGCGTCATATTCATCATATTTGCCGTCCCGATCAATTGACCGGCGGATATAGCTGCCTGTGAAATTCAGCTCATGTGGGCCTGCCTTTAAGCCGCGGGCCTGGGCCTTGGCGGCGGCAATGCGCGCAACGGCGGCTTCCACATGCGGGTGCTGGTCGAGCGCCGCGCGCACCGCCGCTTCGGGGGGCAACGGGGCGTGTGCCTGTGAGGATTGTACCTGTGGGGATTGTGCATTGGCGGATGCCGTGCCGAGCAAGGCTACCAAAACAGCCCGGTGCCAAGAAAAGATCATGACATCGCTCCTGCTTTTTCTGGGCCATCGCGCAAGGCGCGTTCCTCGCGGCTTTCGCCAAATCGGGCGTATAAAATCGGCAGCAAAACAAGCGTCAGCAAGGTTGCTGTCACCAAGCCACCCGTCACCACAATGGCCAAGGGCCGCTGAATTTCAGAGCCCGGCCCTGTTGCAAATAACAAGGGCACAAGACCAAAGGCGGCAATGCTGGCCGTCATCAACACGGGCCGCAGCCGCCGGGCCGCCCCTGTGCGAACGGCCTCTTCCAAGGGCAGTCCGCTCTCACGCAATTGCCGGAAATAGCTGACCATGACGAGGCCGTTCAAAACCGCAATGCCCAGCAAGGCAATAAACCCAACGGACGCCGGAACGGACAGATATTCGCCCGAAATTGCCAGGGCGACCATGCCCCCCACAGCAGCAAAGGGAATGTTAACCAGAATGAGCAGTGCTGCCCGCAGCGATCCCAGTGTTGCATAAAGCACAATGAAGATCATCAACACGGACAAAGGCAGCACAATCATCAGCCGGTTGGCGGCCCGCTGCTGATTTTCAAATTGCCCGCCCCAAACAAGGCGATAGCCCGGCGGCAGTTTGACGTGCGTTGCAATATCGGCCTTCACATCTTCGACATAGCCCACAAGATCACGGCCCGAGACAAAGGCCTGCACCAGCGCAAAGCGCGAGCCATTTTCATGCTCAAGCTTTACTGGCCCCGCCACGCGCCGCACCGTGGCGACATCGCTGGCGCGGACCAATTGGCCCGAGGGGCTGAGATAGGCCTGATCGGCAAAGGCTTGGGGGTCTGAGGCCTCTTGCCCGGCCCCACGAATGATAATGGGCACGCGCCGCACGCCATCTGTCACCACGCCGGCGGGCACGCCCTCTACATTGGCGCGCATCATATCTTGCAGGGCATCCACGGGCATAGCCGCACTGCCCGCGGCTGTGCGATCCACATCAATTTGCAAATAATCAACTGAGGAATTGGCAACAGTAATCGCTTCGCTCGTCCCATCAATTTTTGTCAGGCGTGTTTGAATTTGCCCGGCAAGGCGTGACAATTCTGACAGATCGGGCCCAAAGATTTTAATCGCCAAATCCCCCCGGGCGCCCGTCAACATTTCAGAGACGCGCATTTCAATGGGCTGCGTAAAGCTGGGCTCAATCCCGGGGAAATTGTCGAGCACCCGGCGCAATTCATTGACCAGCCAGTCTTTATCTTGGACGCGCCACTCCTCGCGCGGCTTTAATTTCAAAAAGCTGTCCGTCTCATTGGGGCTCATCGGGTCAAGGCCCAATTCATCGCTGCCCACGCGGGCAATGATGTCAGTGACTTCGGGCACTTCGGCCAAAATGGCGCGCTGCACGCGCATATCGCCTGCCACACTATGATCCAGGCTGATGCTGGGCAGCTTGGCAAGCTGGATCAGCGTTGAGCCTTCATCCATGGTCGGCAAGAAGGTTTTGCCCGTCACGCTATAGGCAAGGCCAGCAACCAGCAGGGATCCGCCCGCAATGGCACCCATGATCCGCGGGTTGGCAAAGGCCCAGGTCAACAGCCGGTGATGGCGCGGCGCAATTTGGCGCATCAGCCACGGCTCATGATGCCCATTTTGGTGGCGCAAAATGAAATAGCACAAGACCGGCACCAAAGTGAGCGACAGCACCAAAGCGGCCAGCAGCGCCAGCACAATGGTGAGAGCCGCGGGCGCAAACAGCTTGCCTTCCAGCCCCTCAAGGCTGAGCAAAGGCAGGAAAACGAGCGCAATAATCAGCAGCCCTGCGGCCACAGGCACGGCCACTTCGCGCGCGGCAATGAACACGGCATGGAGCTTACCCATTTTGGCGTGCTTGGGGTCAGACAGCCGCTCCACCACATTCTCGACAACCACAACCGCGCCATCGACCAAAATGCCCACCGCAATTGCCAATCCGCCCAGGCTCATCAAATTGGCCGTCAGCCCCATATTGTGCATGAAAATGAACGTCAGCAGCACCGACATGGGCAGGGCCGTTGCGACAATGATCGAGGCACGCACATTGCCCAAGAACAGCAAGAGCAAAATGATGACCAGCAGCGTGGCTTCAACCAGTGCCTTTTCAACAGTGCCCACCGCGCGGCCAATTAAGTCAGACCGATCATAAAAGACATCAATTGTCATGCCCTTGGGCAGGCTGGGGGCAATTTCGTCGAGCCGGGCTTTCACGCCCTCCACAATTGCCGCTGCATCCATGCCCCGCAGGCCAATGACTAAGCCTTGAACGGCTTCACCCGTGCCATTTTTGCTGACGGCGCCATAGCGCGTTAAATGGCCAAGCCGGACCTCGGCCAGATCGCCGACTTTGAGTGTCCGGCCATTCGTGGCGCGTACCACAATGGCTGCCAAATCCTCCAAGGATTTTACAGCACCAACGGAACGGACAATCAGCGATTCCTCACCCGTTTTCAGGCGGCCTGCGCCATCATTGCGGTTGCTGCGCTCAATGGCTTGGCGCAGATCATCCACAGTCAGCCCCGCCGCAGCCAGTGCCGCCATATCTGGCCGCACTTCATAGCTTTCAACAAAGCCACCCAGCGCATTGACATCAGCAACGCCGGGCACAGTGCGCAAGGCAGGCCGGATGATCCAATCTAAGGTGCGGCGCTTTTCGGCCAGCGATTGGGGCCCCTCAAGCGTGAACATATACATGTCTGACAAGGGGGTAGAGATGGGCGCCATGCCGCCCGAGACACTGGCGGGCAGCAAGTCCGTCACATTGGCAAGGCGCTCGGCCACTTGGCTGCGGGCCCAGTAAACATCCGTCCCGTCCTTAAAATCGATGGTGATATCGGCAATCGCATATTTGGCAACGGACCGCAGATTGGCCTGTTTGGGAATGCCCAGCATTTCCATTTCCACAGGCGTAATCACGCGGCTCTCAATTTCCTCAGGCGTCATGCCAGGGGCTTTGAGGATGATTTTGACTTGCGTGGAGCTGATGTCGGGAAACGCATCAATGGGCAGCGTCAAAAACGACCATGTGCCCCAGCCGGCCAAGGCCAGCGCGGCGGCAATAACGGCCAGGCGCCACGCAAGGGCCTTTTCAATCAGGCGCGCCAGCATCTCAATGCCCGCCGAAAATGACTTTGAGTTCCGATATGCCCGAAATGGCAACGGGTTCCTCGGCCTTTAACCCGGCCGTGATAATGGCGCTATCTGCCTCTACACCGCCCAATGTCACCTGCCGCACGGCAAAGCCTTTGGCGGTTGCAACAAAGACAGAGTCTTTGCCATTTAATCGCGTGATGGCCGCTGCCGGCACGCGCACGGCCGGCGTTGCGCTTGTCCCTTTGAGCACGGCCGTGACTGTCTTGCCGCTCACCAGCCCGGGGGCGGGGTCAAGCCGCGCTTGGGCTGTCAGGGCACGCGTGGCCGGGTCAAGCGAGGCGCTAACTGCAATCACGCGCCCCGTGGCCAATGTGCCATTGGCCTGCCGGATGCTGACGGCAAGGCCGGGGACAACTTGGCCCGCCAATCGCTCAGGGATTTGCAAGTCCAGCATGAGGCGGTCTGTATTTTCAACAATGAAAGGCGCGCTTAAGGGGTCAACAGGGCCACCTGTTTGCACATTCACGGCAGCCACACGGCCTGAAATGGGCGCCCGCAAGATAATCTCACCCGTGGCGCCTGCGCCTGTCTGGCGCAAAATGCGCTGGTTCTCACGCACATCGGTTTCAGCCTGACGACGCAGAGCAAGGGCAGCCTCGGCACGCCCTTCGGCCATAATGCCTTCGCGCACCAATTGGGCAGCCCGCCGCTCTTCGGCTTGGGCAACCGCCAGTTGCGCCTGGCTACGCGCCAAGGCGGCGGATGTGCGGACTGAGTCAACCGAGCTTAAATGCGCCAGCGCGTCGCCCGCGCGGACCTGCTGGCCCAAGACGACATAGGTGCGCGTGACTGTGCCAGCAAAAGGAATGGCAACGCCAACGCGCGCGTCAGGCGGCAGGATGATCTGGCCTGATGCCGTGCCAATAATGGTGGATGTGGTTGCCGTGGCCGCCACGGTTTCAATGCCCAATTGCTTGATTTGCGCGGGGCTGAGTTGGCCGGCCGGTGCCGTTGAGGCGGGTTCCGGCGCAGGCTTGGGCCACAGCGCAATAAGGGCGCCAATTGCCAACAGACCAAGCGCCAGACCCGCTAATTTCAGACCATTGGACCGGTTCATTCTTCCCCCAGCGCAAAGACGCTTAGATATGTGGCACAAGTTGATGTCAGAAAGACGTCTTCATCTTCTCGCACAACAAGTATTTTGCGCGTGTTTCAAGGAAAAACGAAAGCCGGACGACCAGATATTCTTTGGCCAGACCAAGTCCTGATCCAGATTAGCAACGCCGCTGCCACTTTCTGCTGTGCTTGACAGCCTTTGGCGGGAGGCAGAAGAATTATTATGGAACGAGACCCATTTATGCCAAGTGCTACTATCCTCCAAAGTCTATTAATTGCACTGGGCATCGGCTTGCTGATGGGCGCGGAACGCGAACGCCGAAAATCGCGCCGCAAAACGCCTGCAACGGCTGGCATTCGCACGTTTGCCGTTGCTTCTCTGTCGGGGGCTTTGGCGATGCATTTGGGCGGCGTGCTGCTGCTGTCAATCATGCTGGCCAGCACGGCTGCCTATGCCGCCATTGGCTATTGGCGCAGTCGTGATGAGGACGCCGGCCTCACAACAGAATGTGCGCTTTTGGCGGCGGTGCTGCTGGGGGCGCAATCGCTGACGGCGCCGGCGTTGGCGGGGGGCATGGCTGTTATTCTCACAGTCTTGCTGGCGGTGCGTGATCCGCTCCACCGCTTTGTGGGCGACGTGATGACCAAAGGGGAAGTCGCTGACATTTTGAGCCTTGCTGCGGCCACGCTGGTTGTCCTGCCGCTTTTGCCAAATCGGGCCATGGGCCCTTTTGAGGCGCTCAACCCCCATAGCATGTGGTTGGTGGTCATTTTGGTCTTGGCCATTGGCACAGCCGGGCGCGTGCTGACCCGCTGGCTGGGGGCGCGATTGGGCGTGCCCTTATTGGGCTTGGTCTCTGGCTTTATCTCTAGCTCGGCCACCATTGGTGCCATGGGCGCCTGGAGCCGCCGGGCCCCCATGCTGGTGCCAGTGGCGGCAGCGGCAGCTGTTCTTTCAACTGTCGCGACATTTGTGCAGCTGGGCCTTGTGATCTGGATGACGGATGCAGCCAGCTTTGCCGCAAGCGGGCTTTCCATTTTGGCGGCCATTGCCATGGCGGGTCTGTTGGGCGGCGGGTTAACCTTGGCGGCGTGGCGCACGCCTTCTGCGCCCCCGCCAGATTTAGACCGGGGGATCAGCCTTGCCTTGGCGCTGTTCTTTTCTGCAATCTTGGGCGCCATCTTGATCTTCAGCGCAGCGTTGCGCAGCTGGCTGGGGGAGCCGGGGCTGGTGCTGGCCGCGGCCATTGGTGGGGTGTTTGATGTGCATGCCGCCTCAATTGCGCTGGCAGCGCAAGTCGGCGCAGGCAAGATAACCCCAAGCCAGGCTGTGCTGCCTCTGTTGGCCGCGTGGACTTCCAGTGGAGTGGCAAAAATTATCCTTGCCCTAACCGCCGGGCCGCGCGGCTTTGCGCTGCGCGTAATGCCCGCCCAGCTGCTGATTGTTCTTGCTGCTTGGGCAATGGCCTGGGCGGGGGGCCTAGTGCTGCTTTAAGCCGGGCACATCAAAATCTTAAAAAGAATCGTTGTATATATACAACGATCTGCTATATTCACCCCATGCTTTTCAATCGCATCAACCTCTTCCGTCAGGAAAAAGGCTTATCTCGCAAGGAATTGGCTGAGCTGGTTTCAGTGAACCCGCAAACCATCGGCTATCTCGAGCGGGGGGAGTATCGACCGACGGTGGAGCTTGCGTTGAAGTTAGCACGGGCTTTTGGCGTCGGCGTTGAGGCGCTGTTTGCGCTGGAGCCCTTTCCCTCTCTGGCCACACAGCTTGACCCCAAAGCAATTGAGGAGCCGCCGCATGAAAAAAACTGATATGCCCCGCCACGTGCGGATCAACCTTAGCCCGCGCACAGGCAAAATCTTGGGCAGCTATGCGCTGATTGCCATGCATGGCTGGTTTTTCGCAAAGCTTGGCTTGCCCTCTCAGGCAGGTGGGGCCGAAATTTTTGTGGGCTTTGCCGCGTTGACAGGCATGATTGCCAGCATTGTCTTTTTTGTGGGCACCTATGGTGTCTTAGCCAATGCGCCCGATGCCATGCTGGATGAGCGCGAATTGGCAGAGCGGAACCGCGCCTATTTTTCAGCGTTTAAATATCTTGTTGCGATGACCATTGCGGGCGGCATGATCCCCGAATTTCTGTCAAAGGTCTTTCACTTTGATCTGTCTGTCGCCGTTATGAAGAACTTCATGCTGCTCATGTTCACAACCGCGCTTGTCCTGCCGGGCTTTGTGCTGGCCTGGGCTGACAAATCAGATGGCTAAGCCTGATTGAGCGGCGAAAGGGGCAGTGCGCATTGGGCGCCAATGCCGCCTGCCCGTCTTCCCCGTGGATTCCCGCTAAAAAGTGGTAAGCGGCAGATTTTGCCCTATATCCTTTATCTATGTCGCCTTTGTCTCAGCGCGTTCTTCTGTGTGTCCCGCTTATTGGCTGGGCCGTCTTGCTGGCTGGGCTTTGGGGCCTCAGCCCGCCGCTGCTCATTGCGGTCACGCTTGTTGCGCTGGTGCTGGCGGCTGTCCATCATGCAGAAGTGGTCGCGCATCGGGTGGGCGAGCCTTTTGGCACGCTGATCCTCGCCGTCTCCGTCACCGTCATCGAAGTGGGGCTGATTGTCTCGCTGATGCTCGCCAGCCAAGACACGACGACCACTTTGGCGCGCGACACGGTGTTTGCTGCCAGCATGATTATTTTGAACTTTATCTTGGGGCTGTGCCTCTTAGTCGGCGCACGTCATAAAGAAGAGGCGCGGTTCACGCGGACTGGGGCCACAGCCGCGCTCAGCACGCTGGCCACGCTTTTGGTCCTCACGCTGGTTCTTCCCAATTTCACCACCAGCGTCAGCGGCCCCGTTTTCTCGCCCTCGCAACTGGCCTTTGTCGCCGTCTTTGCGCTGGTCTTGTATCTCACTTTTGTTTTTGTTCAGACAGTTGCCAATCGCGATTATTTTCTGCCGCATGGGGATTTGCAGTTTGAGCCCGATGCCCATGCCCAGCCGCCGTCCGTGCAGGCCGCGCGCCTGTCTTTTGTCGCGCTTATTGCCAGTCTCGGGGCGATTGTGCTGCTGGCCAAAAGCCTGTCTGCCCCGCTCGAAGCTGCCATTGCAGCGGCAGGCGCACCCTTGGCACTGGTGGGGATTGCTATTGCAGCCATTGTTCTTCTGCCCGAAAGCTTAGCGGCCATCCGGGCTGCGCATGCCAACCGGCTGCAAACCAGCTTGAACCTTGCTTTGGGCTCTGCGCTTGCCACCATTGGTCTGACCATCCCTGCCGTTGCCATTGTTAGCTTTTGGTTGGGCTTGCCGTTGACACTTGGGCTTGATGGCAAAGGGATTGTGCTGCTGGCCCTCACATTATTTGTTGCGGCTCTGTCCTTGGCCCGTGGGCGGACGACCATGCTGCATGGGGCCGTCCACCTCGCCATTTTCGGCGCCTATATTGTGCTGACTATATTCCCCTAAGCTGGCCTGCCCATCTGGCGCAGGCTGCCGGCATTAGTCTGGCAGGCCAGTGGCCACCTCTGCCTTCAGCCCGATAAGCGCGTCCAAATTTCAGGTCACTTCACCCTGAAAGTGACTTTGCCTGACATGCGATGTCCATCGGCACCTGCGGCCTGCCAGCGAATATCATAGGTGCCCGTTTGCAATGGCTTTTTAAGCGTTAGCGTCAGCTTGCGATTATTGTCGGACCATGTCTGTGTGAAATTGCGGATAAACATATCCCCATGGTCTGGCATGCCAGGCATGGCAGTCATCACCACAACAACGGCGGCCGTTGGCACCAATAGGGGCTCGCTAAAGCTAAGCGACAAAGTCCGTGGTGCAGCGACATGCGCGCCTTGCGCTGGGGCCGATGCCACCACGCGCGTATGCGCCGTGGCGGGGAAAGATGCCGCACAGGCCAAGGCGGCCGCAATCAGAGCAGAATAAGAAGCTTTCATGCGAGATATCCTTTTTCTCAAAACCAAAAGCGAATGCCGACAACCAGAGCCGTCTGATGCGGGTCTTCCCCTTTGGCGCGAGCGAATGTGGCGCTGTTGCCCAAATGCCAGCTTTGCTCAACCCCTATATATGGGGCAAATTCGCGCTTAAATTCATAGCGCAACCGGACCCCCAATTCGACCTTGTTGATCCCCGCGCCAATGCCAAGCTGGCGATTATTTTGGGCTGCCAAATTTACCTCAGCGCGCGGCTGCAAAATAAGCTGTTGGGTGATCCGCTGGTCAAGCTCAGCTTCGACGCGCGCGGTAAGATCCCCACGATGCGATAAAAAGGCTGCCGCATCGACTTCAAAGAAATAAGGGGCCAGACCCTGCACGCCCAAGACAGCATGGGTGCCGCCATGGCCAGCCACATCTTGGCGGGCGCCCAGTTGCACATCCCAATAGGGGGCAACGGCCTTTGACCACAGGGCCTGCACTTCGGCATCGTCCATTTTCTTGCCAAAGCTGCCTTCGCCCTCGCTCTTGATCCAAAGCCGACTGGTTGGGCTGCCATAATAGCCTTGCACATCCCACAAATAGCCATCCCCGCCTTGGCGCAGCTGTGTTTCGAGGCGATCCACTTGCACCCACAAGGTCGCAAAATTGCCATGGGCGCCATGCTCTTTTTTGCGCGCCGCCCGCATCACGTCTGCGCCCCAAATCGCGTCAGCTGCGCGCGGCGGGCCGCTGCCCGCTTCGGGGGGCGGGGGCGTTTCCATGGTTGGGCCGGGGGATGGGTCACTGGCGGGCTGGCTATGCCCAGCATGGCCAGCATGGTCCACATGAGCTGAATGGTCCATCTGCCCCGCATGAGACGCCTGTTGTGCAAGGCTGGGCGTGGTGAGCAAAAGAGCGCCGAGCGCCAAAGCGTGTCTGGTGGCCTGAAGGACCATCACTTCTCTCCCGGTCCAGCCACTGTCACCACCTGCATCATCCCGGCGTGCATGTGATAGAGCAGATGGCAATGGAAGGACCAGTCACCCGGTTCATTGGCAGTCAGGTCAAAGGTCGCACTCGCCCCCGGTTGAACCACCAGCACATTTTTGCGAGGTTGCTGGGCAGGGGGTTGGCCATTGACCACTTCAAAGAACATGCCGTGCAAATGAATGGGGTGGGCCATCATTGTATTATTGACCAGCTTTACGCGGACACGTTCATTCCACGCAAAGCGGATCGGCGCATCGTCTACGGCGTGGTACATCTTGCCATCGAAGGACCACATATAGCGTTCCATATTGCCCGTGAGGTGCAGTTCCAACAGGCGTGACGGTTCGCGGCTATCCGTATTCGGCTCCAGCGCGCGCAACATGCGATATGTCAGCACACGGTGCGGCACATCGCGCAGGCCCAGCCCCGGATCGCCCGTTTTATCGACCGGCGCCATCGACACCATGTCCAGCCCTGGGCCAATTTTAACATCGGGCGGCAGCAAGGCCGTGTCGCGCATGCTCATGCCCTTCATGCTGTGTGCCCCGCCGCCCTTATGCGATCCATGACCAGCGTCGCCATGGTTCATCCCCATATCGGCCATGGTCAGCAAAGGCGGGTCTCGTAAGGCAGGCACGTCGGCGCGGGCGCCCGGCTGGCTGGCCAACATGGCCAGCGCCATGCCAGATCGATCCATGGATTCGCACACAATCGCATAAGCCTCAGCCCGGCCCGGCTCAATCAGCACGTCATAGGTTTCAGCCGTCGCAATCTGCAATTCATCAACGTCCACTGGATGCACATTCTGGCCATCCGCTGCGATCACCGTCATTGGCAGGCCGGGGATGCGGATGTTGAAGAAGGTCATGGCTGAGCCATTGATGATCCGCAGGCGAATGCGCTCACCCGCGCGGAACAGATATTCCAGTCCCTCTTTTGGCCCGCGTCCATTGGCGAGATAGGTATAGGTTGGCGCGCTGACATCGGCGATGTCAGTTGCCATCATGCGCATCTGCGCCCACATGCGCCGTTCGGCCCCGGTCATCGGATAGCCGTCTGTCCAGCTCGACAATTGTCGGCTGAAATAGCCTTCGCCCGTGCGCAATCGGCTCATAATGAAATGCGGGTGCAGCGGGGTAAATTCACTCAGCAGGAGAATATAGTCCCGGTCATAGGCCATAGGCTCGGGGCCTGCGGGATGAATAATCAGCGGCCCATAATGGCCCGATTGTTCCTGCATGCCTGAATGGCTGTGATACCAATAGGTGCCCGACTGGCGAATGGGGAATTCATAGCGGAATGTTTCGTGCGGCTTGATGCCCGGAAAGCTCACGCCCGGCACGCCATCATATTGAAACGGCACCAATAGCCCATGCCAGTGGATTGAGGTGTCTTCGTCCAAATTATTGGTCACGTTCAATTGGACAGACTGGCCCTCGCGCAGCCGGATCAGCGGCCCGGGCACTGTGCCGTTCACGGCAACACCATGGCCCCGGCGGCCCTGCACAATCCGCTCCCCCGCGCCCACGGCCAGATTAATTTCTGTGCCGCGCACTTCATCAAAGCCCAAGCGAATGGGGGTGCTGCTGTGGCGCTTCATATTATGGCCGCGCGCCCAAGCGGGGGTCGCCGCAAAAGCAGCCCCAAGGCCCAGTCCTTTCATCAAGGACCGCCGTGAAAGTCTTGTGCTGTCACGCATGGCTTGCATCCTATTTGATGCACCTTATTTAAGATACCCCCCATGGGTATTTCAAGAGGGCAGGCTTATGCCAAAGGATAAGGCATCCACAGTGAATCGATTGCGCCGCATTGAAGGCCAAGTGCGCGGCGTTGCGCAGATGGTGGCTGATGATCGCTATTGCATCGATATTCTGCATCAAATTCAGGCTGTGCGCGCCGCGCTGGCCAAAGTTGAAAGCTCCGTTTTGAAAAGCCATGCCGCGTGCTGCGTGCGAGAGGCCATTGCCTCTGGCGATGCGGAGGAGCAGCGCGTGAAATTTAACGAACTAATTGATTTGTTTGAGACTGTCCGGCGCTAATGCAGTGCTGATAGACACGCGTCGCCGCTTGGGCGCTATTCTGCTGTTTTGGCCTGAAGCAGCTTTGTCATTTCGGCCAATAATGCGCTCGATTTGACGGGCTTATTCAGATGGACGCATTTTTGAGACGCAATGTCCGACAGAGTCGCCGCCGTAATATCACCTGTCAGAATGATGCTTGGCACATCTTGGCCAATCAAGGTGCGCAAGGCGCTGACGGAATCGAGCCCCGTAACTTCGCCTGGCAAATTATGATCTGCAATGATGATGTCTGGCCGAAATCCTTCTGTTCCAACCAGCTGCTCAGCAGATCGGGCGTCAATCGCGGTGCGCACGATGCTGCCTTTGCGGGTCAGCAATTGATCAAGAAGCGCCAGAACATCAGGATCATCTTCAATCAGCAAGACTTTGTGGCCTGGGGCCAATTGGCGCAGGGCCGCTGCCTTTTCGCTTCGCTTTGGACGCGCCACCTGCGGGGTGACATGGGGCGTGGCGGGCACATCAATTGAAAAGATCGAGCCTTTGCCGAGGGAAGACCGCACTTGCACCGGGTGGTTGAGCAATTGGGCAAGGCGTTGAACAATCGACAAGCCCAGTCCCAAGCCTTGGCTCCGCTCACGCGCGGAATTGTTGACCTGGTGAAATTCTTCAAAAATCGCTTCGAGTTGGTCTTCGGCGATGCCCAATCCGGTATCCCATATCTCAATGCGCACCAGGCCGCCGCGTGGCCGGCACCCAATTAGGATTTTGCCGTGCGCAGTATATTTTATCGCATTGGACAAAATGTTGCGCACCATCTGCTCAAGCAAATGGGGGTCGCTTTCAACCCATTTGGTGCTGGGCACAAAGTGCAAGGTCACATCGCGCGCTTGGGCTGCAATCTGACATTCCTCACTCAACCGCGTGAGGATCATATTAATTGGGAAGCGCTCCGGCTTGGGCGCAATAATGCCGGCTTCAATCTGGTTGATATCCAAAAGCACGTCGAGCATTTCGCCCATTGTCGCCAGTGTGGCGTCGAGCCGTTCGACAAGCCGGATCGATTTTTCATCTGCCACTGTCATGGCCAATAATTCTTGAATCAAGCGCAGCGATTGCAAGGGCTGCCGCAAATCATGGCTGGCTGAGGCCAAGAAGCGGGATTTGGCAATATTTGCCCGTTCGGCCTGTTGCCGCCCAAGCTCAACAGCTTCGAGTGCTTTTTTGCGATCGGTAATATTCTGGAAGGTAATGACAACGCCCTCAACGCTGCTGTCATGCGCACTATAAGGCAAGATACGGCGGACAAACCATGTGCCATCGGCCGGCTGCAGTTCGCGCTCAATTGTTGTGTGTTGCTTCAAAACGATATCGGCATCGTCCAGCAAATTTGCATCGCTTGAAAGCGGGTGCAGATCGGCCATCGGGCGGCCAATGTCGCCGGGGATCAAATTGAACAAAGATCGAGTTGCCGGAGTGAAGAAGCGAATCTTTAAGTCGCGATCGAGAAAAAGCGTCGCCATATTTGTTGTATAAAGGACGTTCTCCAAATCATCTGCCGTCGTCCGCTGCCGATCGAGGCTTTCTTGCAACTGGCTGTTGAGTGCCGTCAGCTCTTCATTCAGCGACTGTAATTCCTCCTTCGAGGTTAACAGCTCTTCATTGGTGGATTGAAATTCTTCATTTGCCGAAAGCGCTTCCTCATTAATGGCCTTTTGCTCTTGGGCGGCAATTTCCTGCGCTTGGGTGGTCGCTTGCAATTCGCGCTGCGTTTCTTCCAGCTCTCGCTCCAGCTCTGCAATGCGGGCCATTTCGCCGCGCGACCGCACAGGCGTGCCAAATTCTTCCGGCTGCGCCTCTTCTAAAAAGCAAACAAGCGATAAGGCTGTCTCTTCATAGTCGACATAATGGACATGGATCGTAAACCAAAAGGTCTTGCCATCTCGCGTCAATCGGCTTCGGCTGGTGGACACATGCGGGCTTGTTTTGGAAACCTGCTTGAGCGCCTGGCGCAATTTCGTGCGGACAACGGGCGTTGCCATGGCCAGCAAGTCAAGCGAGGGATAGCCGGGAACCACACGCAAATAGCGGTCAGTTGGCCCAAGGGAATAGAGGCATTGTCCGTTTTGATCGGCCAAAATTGCGGCAGGGGCATGATTTTCAAGGACGGCGCGTCGACACAATTCCGCAAGGCTTGCTTGGCGTGACGGGGTAAGGACTGTTGCTCCGCCCGCCTTAAGATCCGCCGGCCCAAAACTCATCGGAAAGCCGCGGCTGGCGCCTCGGCGCTTTGCGACATGGTGGTAGATCCGCTCTGCCTTTGCGACGAGTGTGAAGCGATTGTCCGATTTTGGGACTGTTTCAGACGTTCCAAGCAGCAGCACTCCCTCATCGCGCAGGGCAAAGTCAAATAAGCTAATGACCTTCGCTTGTGCGTCGGGTTTTAGATAGATCATCAGATTGCGGCAGGAGATGAGGTTGATCCTCGAAAAAGGAGGGTCCGTCAGCAAATTCTGAACTGTAAACACAATATCATTTCGCAAGCTTTGGCAGGCGCGATATCCGCCGTCATCTTTTATGAAATAGCGAGCCAACCGGTCAGCCGTCATATCGGCGGCAACAGAGGCGGGGTAAAACCCCTCGCGCGCCGTAGAAATGGCATCCCCATCTAAGTCTGAGGCAAAAATCTGGAGTTTAACTTCACGGCCAAATGCCGTCATCGCATCATGACAGATCATGGCCAAAGAATAGGCTTCTTCGCCCGTGCTGCAGCCCGCCACCCAAATCCGCAGCGGTTCATCTTGCGCCAAATTCGCCAGCATCTTGGGCACGACTTCGGTTTCAAGATAGTCAAACACATGCGGGTCTCGAAAGAAGCTCGTCACATTAATCAGGAGATCGCTGATCAGCCGTTTTGTTTCGGCCGGGTCGCTTTCCATCAACGCAAGATAGGCAGGAAAATCGCCGGCCTTTATTCCCGTCAAATCCATTCTGCGGGCAACGCGTCGGCTGAGCGTACCTGCTTTATACTGGCGAAAGTCATGCGGGGTGGTGTCCCGCAAATAGGCAATAATGTCGGCCAGGCCGATCGCCTTGCCCGCGCCTGTACCGCCTGTTTTGGCAGGGCCGCGCCGCGCCTCTGCAAATCGTTTAATGGCGTGGGGAATTTTCGCGAGGGGCAAGATTTCATCCACCAAGCCCGTTTGAATGGCGTTTTTCGGCATGCCATCAAACTCTGCTTCGCGCGGGTCTTGGACAATGATGTGGCCACCCCGGTCTTTAAAGCCAGCCAGTGCCAAACTGCCATCTGTCCCCGTGCCGGTTAGAATAACGCAGGCTGCCCGCGCGCCAAAGCTGGAGGCAAGCGAATTGAGCAGCGCATCGAATGGCAGCCGGGCGCCATGACGCGCATCCGGCTCTGACACGCGCAGCATATTTGATTGGACTGACAAATATCGCCCCGGCGGGATGATGTAGAGATGGTCTGGCAGGATCTCGAGGCCATCCATGGCCTGAACCACGGTCATTTTTGTGTGACGCGTCAACAAGTCGACCAAAAGGCTCTCATGTGTGGGGTCGAGATGTTGAACGAGGAGAAAGGCAATGCCGCTGACGCCGTCCAGCTTGTCGAGCAGCTTTGCAATGGCATCAAGTCCGCCCGCCGACGCGCCGATTGCGACAATGGGATAGGCTGCCCCAGCATTTGCGCCACTTTGGTCAGACAGGTCCAGCCGATTATCCGCCCGAGCTCCCATGACCATTGATTTTGGGCTCCTTCGCCAAGTGCCGAATTCTTGGGAATACAGCCTGTGCCAAAATCTTAGCACATAGCGCGCGGTGTTGGGCAGCTTTATTTGGTTGTTTTAAGTTAGAAGATCTTTTTGTCCGAAAAGGCGTAAAGCGCGTAATATTGATAGGCTGGGATGAAAGCCCCTCATGACATTCCCAGCAATGGAGCAGCTATGATTTCATCATTGCGCATCATGATTGTCGAAGACGATGCAATTATTGCGCTTTGCCTCTCAGAGCTGTTGACTCAAATTGGCGGGTCCGTTTGTGCTGTGTCGTGCACCTATGACGAAGCTGTGGCGGATGCCGCCAGGCACTATCCCGACCTCATTCTGGTGGATGCCGGCTTGACGACAGGCAGTGGGATAGAGGCCATTCAAGAAATCACGCGCACTGGCTTTGTGCGGCACATCTATGTCACGGGGGATGCGGCCCGGGTGCGGGAACAGGTGCCCAATGCCATCATTGTTCAAAAGCCCTTCTCGCTTGCCTGCCTTAAGACCGCGATTGCCAGCGCCTACCAAGCATAGTGACCGAGCTTTCCAGCAAAAAACCCGCCTGAAACAGGGCCTTGCGGCCCAGCTTCCAGCGGGTTTTGTGTCTCTGGGAGAGGACCCCAGAGGTAAATGGTGCGGAGCGCAGTCCCGAGCGAAGAAGTCTCTCCCAAACATTTCCCTGATAATCTGGAGAAAACAGGGAAGTGCTGAAAAACCTTCCTCTGGCAGGTCAACTACTTGCCAGAAATCGAAGCTTACGAGCGGGCTGTCAAAAAATTTCCCTAAGCAAATAACAGGGAATTCAATCCCCGATATCAGGGAACCGAGAACCTCAGTTGGCGCGGGGCATTTTCCTAGGATGAGTAAGGCGGTCGGTTGGTGGGGATTTAATAACATCAACCCCATCGCTGGCCGGACCTAGTCACGACAATTGTCCAAAGTATTGAGTTCACGCCAAGAAATGTCGCGATCAAATCGAAGCTGCCGACCAATCCGAAGGGCAGTCAGTTTGCCAGATTTAAACATGCGGCGAAGGGTGCGAGGAGAGATGCGAAGTTGATTGGCTGCTTCGGGTAGTGTCAGTAGATGAGGCCGCAGCTCGGCAGAGTCATCGGGTCGGGCGGATGATGAATGGAGGCGGTCGTAGCGCACCCATTCGGGGAGCGCAGTTTCCATGGGCTGTGCATTTGATTTAGAAGTGCGAATCAGCATCCACGTGGCGTGCCACAAACCGAACTGGTTGGAATGGCTGCAACCGGCGCTAAGTTTAATCAGGTTGTAGCCTTGATTTGGCCAATCTCAACTTTTCCCGGGTCAGGACATGGTTATGGAGGAGTGTTCGGCTTGGATATCAGATATGCTGTTTTGGTAACGTTGCAGCCAAGATATCGCCCAGCCATTCTGTCAGAGCACGGACGCGCGCGACGTTTCTCAAATCCCTGTGAACGACCAACCAGAAGCTTCGGGTGATTACAATTTCCGGGAGGATGCGGACAAGCTGACTGTCTTGTCCTGCAAGAAATAATGGGAGGACGCAGACCCCTAGTCCACCCGCAGTCATGCGGTGCTGGATATTGATGCTCGAGCTTGCATAATCTGGCTCAAGCCCATCGGAAATTTCCGAGTGGTAGCGCAGTTCATCCGCATAAATTAGGTCTGGGATGTAACCGATCAATTTGTGGTCGGTGAGGTCTGACGCCGACATCGGTTCGCCTTGGCTCTCGAGGTAGCTTTGCGAGGCGAATAGCCCCAGGCGATATTCAGCCAAACGGCGTGTCACAAGGTTACCGCGCATGGGCCGTGCCAGCATGATGGCGATGTCGGCCTCGCGCTTGGAGGGGCTTAGAAAGCCATTGGTGGCTGCAATCTCAATTTGGATGTCGGAATGTGTTTTGGCAAATTGCTCTAAAGCTGGCGCGATAATCCAAGTTGCCAAGCCTTCCGAAAGGCTGATCCGGACTTTGCCACTTAAGCGCGCGCGCGTGCCCGATGCGAGGCTGCCTGCGGTGATGGCGGTTCGCTCCATCTCCTCAGCAAGGGTGAACAGCTTTTCTCCACTCATGGTCAGGGAATGGCCAGACTGTTCCTTGTCAAACAGATCAGATCCTAAATTATTCTCCAGCCGTGAAATGCGTCGACCGACGGTTGTTGCGTCAACACCCAGCCGTTTGGCCGCACTGGCAAGGTTCTTGTGGCGCGCCAAAGCGAGGAAAAAGCGAAGATCATCCCAATGCATCTGATCATCCTGCAAAAATGCAGGCAATCAATGCAATATTGATCTTTGAACTGCAAGAAGATCTGGAGCACAGACAGGCAGGATTTCCTTTTGAGAGTTTTTACAATGCGTCAGATTGATCATTTCATTGTGGGCGGGGCGGGTGGTGCGCCCAAGCGTTTTGGCGATGTGTTCAACCCCAATGAAGGTGGTGTTCAAGCGCAAGTGGTTCTGGGGGATGCTGCGGTGCTGG